>ERZ780013.15-NODE-15-length-118516-cov-9.66639_pt1 | contig 118516 bp, 76 predicted proteins | sample MGYA00511178_ERZ780013 | MGnify/ENA primary metagenome ERZ780013 (study PRJEB29588, sample SAMEA2149568) | human gut metagenome | biome: human gut; feature: human-associated habitat; material: faeces | place: Denmark | collected 2008/2010 ... | reverse complement strand
CAATGGAATACTGCTAAATAAAGATACCCTTATATTTCAAAATGAGGCTGATGGTAAAACCAAGTTAAATGTTGTCCGTTTTAATGATGTAATATTAGATAAGAAAGAATATCAGTGCGATTGCTTTTCTTTATGTGAAGATGGCGGTGCATTATATTTTCATGAAGATAAAACGATTTATACCTTATCGTTAGAAACACTTGAAATTATAAAATCACTCAAGAGAAACTGTAGATCTTTTGACGTTATTAAATTTATCAAATTTACAAACGGACATTATTTTGTTGAAATTGAATATATTAAGTCTAGTGCTAAAATATCAGTCCATGATATATTGTCAAATGATTCGTGGTACGTTTGTGATTTAAAGAATCCTTTATTTACCTGTGAGGATGTAGATGTAGTTGACACTGATGCTGAAAAAGATAAGATTAAACAGATTATCCATTTAGCGCATGAATTCGATTTATTTAATAAGGAGAAACCACAATTACTCGGAGGTATTAATATTTCGTATAAATACAAAGAGATAAAGAAATTTTTTGTCTTATCAAGACAGCTGTATTATTTGATTGAAGAAAATTCATTCACCATAGAACGTACAGGATTAAAAAATGAGATACGCAAGCAATATCTGAGAACGTCGGATAATAATTTTGAAATTGAAATAAGTGATTATAATAACGTTACACATGAAGATGATTATTTATTCATTAAAACATACAGTAAGGGAGAAAAATTAATTGTATTGAACGGTGATGGAGTAGTTTTACGTGGTGATTTTACCAAATACTGTTTTGCCGGAAGAATATTTCTTTCAGAAAAGGACAGAGATGGTGATGAGAGCATTTATGAATTTCATGAAGGTAAGATAACTCTCTTTATGAAAGGGAATTTTACCTGGAACCATTTTGAAAAATATGGAATATTAAAGCAAAGAAAAGATAAAAGACAAAATGTAATATATGCTTTTTCTCCAAAAGACAGTTCAGAATACTCTAAGTTCGAGTTTGATAATAATACAGATTATGGCTTTCGTGAATATACAGAGCAAAAGCACTTGAAATATGGCAATAAGGAGCTGTATTGTTGTGGAGTGATGTTGTGGAATACAAAAGTTGATTTGCCTGAGGATGTAAAGGCTTTATCTGAAGAACTGAATTATGCCATTTCAGTCAAAGGCACACATGTGTTTTTAGGCAGGATGTCAAAAGCTCAAGGCGGATTCATAAATGTGCCAATATTAGAGTCTTTATTTGATACTTCAACCTATGGCAATGTATTAATGTCGGATGACGGCGAGAACATTGTTTATCAGAAAGGCGATGATTTAATATTGATGAATACCGGCACACAAGAAGAACAATATTTTCCTAATACGAGTTTTATATCTCAGATCAATGGATATCGTCCTTTGTTTAAAGTAGATGGCAGCCATCGTCGTCCGAGAGTCATAGACCCTATGACAAGGCAATACATAAATCAGGACTATATAACCAATTATAGATTTGTCAGTCCTGACGGTAAGTTGTATGCCGACAGTGCATTAAGCAAATATATAAAACATCTGGATAGAATAAATAAAGTTTTTATATCAAAAGAACAGCTTCGTGATATGATTGAAAAATATGATTATCACTTTGGTATCAGTAATGAAGAAAAAGAAGAAAAGAAAGAAGCACGTAAGGAATTTATAAATATGCATAAAGACTATTTTAAAAACCGAAATATTGAATATTTGCTAAGTTCAACAACATGTTTTACTGATATAATAACAGAAGATTATGGATATGCCACAATACGAAAAGTTGGAACAGATGAACTTTATTGTGAGATAGAATTAGGACCCAAATTGCGTTTTTTAAATTATGTCGCATTTTCATATGATTCGCGATATGTAGCCATCGTCGGCCGTTACCCTGATAATTGTTTTTATAAAGGACTGTTGCTGATCTATGATATGGACAATCACAAAGAGATAAAAAAAGATACTAAACATTATGCCGTATGGACAGCAGCTTTTACACAAAAAGGCTTTTATGCAGCCTATGACAGTCTGCCGACATTATTGTATGGAAATGTTTATGATGATTCTGGAGTAAATGAAGTTTCAGGCAGAAATTTTCTAACATTCAGTCCTGATGGCAAATACATAGCTTTGTCAAATCAAGGATATGTGCCTTATAAAGATGAAAATCATAATTGGGGACATCAACCTTCAACAATGATTTTTGTCCATTCGGTAGAAAATCCGAACGAACAGATTGTACCGACAATTAGCGATTTGTCTGATGCAGGAGTTGCTGAAATAGAATCAGTGGCGTCATGTTCATTCTCGCTCGACAACAAGAAACTGATGATGGTCGGTAGAGACGGAATTGTTGTGATAAGGAACCTTCATATTGAATAAAACAGAGAATTATGCCAAAGAATAAAAATGCGTTGACACGCTATAAAATACTTGATGAACTTTTGTCGAACAGGTATCATAATTATTCACTTGACGACTTGACAGAGGAGGTTTGCAACCGTTTGTCAGAGATAGAACCTGATACCGATGGAGTGAGTCGCAGAACTATAGAAAAGGATATTGAATATCTTGAATATAAAGGTCCGTTTACAGGTGTAGACATCGAACGTTATTATATCGGTAACGAAAAAAACGGGCGTAAAAAAATGTGTCTGCGCTACGCAAATCCTAACTTCTCGATATTCAGCAAGCCTCTCACTACCGCCGAGGAATATCTGCTCAAGGAAGTTATATCGCTGTTGGGACAATTTGACGGACTGCCAAACCTTGACGGACTTGAAGGTCTTAGGCTTGGACTTGGAGTTAAACATAACGACAGACAAATAATATCTTTCACGAAGAATCCGCTTGAAAAATCAAACCTTTTTGGAAGACTGTTCACTACTATCTCAGAAAAACAAGTAGTTGAATTGCACTATCATAAGTTCAGTGAGCCTGACAATGAGAAGAAAGTAATCATATACCCATATTTGCTGAAAGAATATAACCGCCGGTGGTATTTGTTCGGCTCGGCTGAAAGCGATCTGAAACTTTTGGTCTTTGCTCTTGACCGTATTGATGATATAGTACCTTTGCCGTCGCATAAATATGTCGACTATGATGGTGATATTAATGAACGCTTTGAAGACATTGTCGGAATAACTCTTTTTGACAACAGTCCGTTATATAAGATAATATTTTGGACAAGCGATGCTGCAAAAGATTATGTGGAAACAAAGCCTCTCCATGAATCTCAGCGCACGCTTAATGACAGTACAGTATCTGAACTTAGACTGAAATACTCTGAATTTCAGGGCGGAAAGTTTTTTCGTATTGACTGTAAGGAGAATTATGAACTGATCAGACTTTTGACATCTTTCGGAAAAGACCTTATCGTACTTGAACCGACAGATATTCAAGATAAGATTTGGAAAAGAATAACAGAGATGGAGAAAGAATATAAAAAGGTACGAACAAAGAGGACGTAGGCCGGTGCTACCTTTGCACTTGAAAAAATAAATAAAGGCTTATGGAAAATATTAGAGAGAATGCTTATGGATATGTAAGAGTTGTTGAACGTTCTGATTATAAATGGGGAGTGATTGACAGTAAAGGCAATATTGTTGTTCCGTTCGGTAAATACGACTGGATTGACGGATTTGACTCCGGGCTGTGTAGAGTTAAAATCGGAAAAGAGCCATCAACTCTTGCCAATAACGGCAACAAATGGGGCATAATAAATGAACATGGAGAAGAGGTACTGCCTTGTGAATATGATGAAGTATGGAACTTTTATGGCAAGAACCGTTGTTCAACGAGGGTTGTTAAGGATGGCATTGCCAGTGATGTATATTTTCACAATCTTAACCCTGAACTACCCGTAAAGGAACAGAAAGTCAAATCAAATAAGCCTAATTACCGTAGGCCTTACTACGCAATACGTGAAACTTATAATGATTACAACGGCACATATGCCCAGGATGTAATGGGATGGAGCGATCAGGATATCGATGACGTACTTGACGGAGAGGCAGACGCATACTGGAATATTGACTGAGTAATATAAAAAACAGTAAATTCAAAATTATTCATTATTACGAAAATAGATTTCGCCGTAATGATGTAACTTTGCAGTCGAAATAATAAAGAAACTACGCGGTCTTTGGCAAGTCTGATAACTGAAACTAAATTTTGAATTTTGTCCTGCGTGGTGTGAGCCTTGCTCTTTTTAGAGTAAATTCGCGGGATGTCTTCTTGCCCTTTGGGTTTGAAGATAACAATGTCAGATAGTTAATGTAATGATTCTGTTAAGTTGTTACTCGCAAGCTAATAGAAATTTTTACAGACAAAAGTATTATATAAAGAAAACGATGTTTCAGTCTACAGATGAGTTAACGACCGCTCTTAATTCAGATAAAGATGGATAAAGCAGAAATAGCAAAATTGGCACGTAAGATGTCAAATAAAGATGATATTTTGGCTCTTCTTAACCGTATTAAGCTGGATGATATGGCTGAAAATGGGCTTGCGGACAAGTTTTATCCATTTACAATGAAAAATATAAACTTTTACTGCAATCCAAACAATACACATCATCGTTACAGACAATTTAAGATAAAGAAGAAAACAGGCGGATTCAGACAGATTACCGCCCCGAGGAACAGGAGCTTTATGCAGATACTCAAGTATGTCAATGAGATATTCAAAGCTATTTATTCTCCGTCTGATTATGCTATGGGATTCACGGAAGAGCGTTCTGTCGTAACCAATGCAGACGTACATAAAGGGCAAAACTATATTCTGAATATAGACCTGAAAGATTTTTTCCCTAGTATTGAACAGCCTCGTATATGGAAAAGACTGCAGCTAAAGCCGTTTAGTTTTACTGTGCCTGTTGCTAACGTGCTGGCAGGGCTATGCTCTATGAAAGAAATGCGCACGATGGATGACGGCTCTAAGAAAGTTTTTTACATATTGCCGCAAGGAGCGCCTACGTCACCAATCATAACTAATATGATCTGTGATACTCTTGACCGCCGCCTTGCTGGGCTAGCCAAGCGTTTTGGGCTGCATTACACACGTTATGCCGATGACATAACCTTTTCGTCAATGCATAATGTTTATCAGAAAAACGGTGAATTTCGAAAAGAGCTTCTGCGCATAATACAAGGTCAGGGGTTCACTATTAATGAAAAGAAAACACGTTTGCAGAAAGTAGGCGGCAGGCAGGAGGTTACAGGCATCATAGTCAGCAACAAGCTGAATGTTACTCATGATTATGTGCGCAACATACGCAACATCCTTTATATTTGGGACAGATACGGTTATGGAGTAGCTTACGCAAAGTTCTTCCCAAAATATAAGGAAGATAAAGGACATGTAAAGAAAGGTGAGCCCGACTTGGTAAACGTCATTGATGGTAAATTGATGTATATGAAAATGGTAAAAGGAGATGAAGACAGCACTTATAGACGCTTGCACGATAAGTTTAAAACACTTGTGGACGATATGCGTGATCCTGTAAAAACGACAGTTCATTCAATAACATACGTCGAAACAACTCCTCTTATCGAGTTTGAAAAGAAAAATAATACGAAGATAGTCATCAGTATGTTTGCTCCTGGCGAACATTCAGAAAAAACTATAGACTACAAGCCGGTAAAAGTTCATCGTTATGCTTATTTCTTGCTTGATGGCGAAAAGGTGTTTGCTTCTGTCAGCAAAGATATAAAGCCTGATATGGAAAAACGGAAGGAACATTTGTCTATATCGATATGCCGAGACAAGCAGGATAAACCTTTTTGGCTTGTCCATTTAAGTGGAAAGACTGTAATGTCCTCTTTGGTTCCTGTTGATGTAGATGAACTGAATAAGGAGTTAGATGCATTACTAAAACTATAGAATAATGGATGCTAATAAGGAAAAGGCAATAGAAAAGATATATCGTCTCACCTTGCAAGATGCAGAATTTTCCACAGCACTGCGGAAGAAACTTGGTATGGTTTCCCCCGCAGATATCGTTTTAGGTGATAATGAACGTATAAATGAAATTTATGAATTGTGTATAGAGAAAGTCACACGTAAACAAGGAAATGAATTTTATGCAGATTTTCCAATAGAGTCTTTACGGTCAGCATTGGCTTACGACTATAATAGAATGGAACGTTTCCGACGAAAAGATGATTTTGGCGATTTCTGTCTTGCCATGTATCAACAGATTGAAAATATCACTAATTATATTTGCGCAGACCCGATAGTCAATAAGGTGGCTTCAAAAATGTGGGCTTATCCGGCATATTGTATCGATTCAGATTTGAAAAGACGTCCAGGTGAATATATTATAGCCAGATTACTTTTCATTGGTAGCACAGGCGGAAATCCTAATTACATGATTAAGACAAGTAAACCCTTGTCAGAACATTATGCATGGGACAAGATGCGTAATGTGGTCTATTTTATCGGTTACAAGGCAGAGATGAAAAGCAGTGATTATGACAGCTTTAATGAAATATGCAATTTGCTTTCGGAGTTGTATCAGTGTCGCAATACTAATCACAGACATACAGGATTGTCTGAGCCATCAGAACATTCACGACAAGTTTTGGAGAAAATACAGCCGTTGAAATCATTTTATTATTCAAAGTTTCACGGACTGTTGTCACAATATGTTGAATATGTGAAGGAAGGTTATCCTATGTCAGATAAATTAATAAATTATGCAGACAATCTTCCTGTTATTGAAATTAGGCCACAATATACTTTAAATATAAAGGGAAAAATAGATTTAGATAAGATTCCTAAAAGATAATGATGTTTGTTACTATGCAAAGCCAAGAATTTTAAAGCAAATTATCGATTTAATGATTAATATTGTTTGCCATAAAAATATCCGCAGCACCTCAACGGGAGAGGGCTGCGGATAGTAATTCTTAAGATGTCCATGCGGCCGCCGTTAGCGTGGCGCCCCGACGTATGTGTCTGTATGGGCTACATTAAGTCCATGTCCTGATAGGTGTCGCTGTCAGGGGTAGGAAATCTTGTAAGTGAGATGCCGGAAACAGTCATACGCCCTGTGATGTCAGAGATAAAGCTCACATTCTTTTCTTGTTGAGCATACTTTCTTCAGCATTATGTTTGCTGCTGAGAGGAGCAGTCTGTTCACCTTTCTTGCGTCGTGAGGACATACGGCGGCGCAGCGCATGCATGATATGCAGGCCTTTTTGTCCACCTTTGCTGGGTTGTCCGTGCTGATAGCACCTGTCGGGCATTTGGAGGCGCACAGTCCGCAGCTTGTGCATTGGGCTGTGGGGCGGGGCACGAAGCCTACGCTTCCTGCCTTTTTGTATGGTCTGTTGCCGGGTATTGCAGGCGTGGCAGAGTCGTTGCTGTTCAGCTTGGCGGCTATCTGTTCGGCATATTTGTTAAGTGCGGTATAATCGTCCTGGTCGGGGCGGTTGGCGGCATATCGGCGGACAATAGAGTGTTCGGCTATGGCTGCCACGGCTGCTACGATGCTGAATCCTGCCTTAAGGGCGCAGTCTTGCAGTTCGACCAAAGTGTCCTCATAGGCACGGTTGCCGTATACGCATACTATTACGGCCCTTGCGCCGTTGCCGCTTATCTGCGTTATGTGTTCAGCTGCCGGGGCAGGCACGCGTCCGCCATACGACGGCACGGCTATCACGGCCACGTCGTCGCCGTTGAGAGCAACACCCTTAAAGTCGGCCTTGCGGTCGGTAAGGTCAATGTTTACTATGTCGCTGCCGAGCTTTGCGGCAATAAATCCAGCCACCTTTTCGGTTCCGCCCGTCGGGCTGAAGCATATTTTATATATTTTCATTGTTCTTTGTCTGATGTTTGTTTTGTTGCAAATATAATAATTTTAGGGCAAAGTCAGATGAAAAAACTTTGCCGTTTTTTGCCATTGCTCTCGCCTTTGGCTATCTTTAGATAAGATAGAATGCGGCTCGGCAGTGCCAAATGAAAAAAAACTTTGTTGTTTTTTATTTGTCGTTGCTCTCGCCTTTGGCTATCTTTAGATAAGATAGGATGCGGCTCGGCAGTGCCAAATGAAAAAACTTTGTTGTTTTTTATTTGCCGTTGCTCTCGCCTTTGGCTATCTTTGTAGCAGAAATGGTTTAGATTATGAAATACACAACAGATAAACGATATTCGGAGCATGGCACGGAGGGGAGATGTGCGGTGTCGTCTCGCAATAAGATTATTTGTCTTTTGCTCTTTGTCGTAGGACTGCTCATTCTCGGCGGAGGCGTCTACGGCTTTGTGTCGCTGTCGAAGGCTTCAGGCGCTTTTGGCCATGCCACGGGCGTGATAGACAAGCTCAGCTATAAGAGAGAATACCGGCACCGGAAGAGGCGTACGCACTGGGAGATGCGCATAAGCTACGAGACAGAGCGCTACGGCAAGACGTATATATCGGAGAAGTGCTATCTGCCATTCTGTAGTGAAGGCGACAGCATCGAGGTGCTGTATAATCCGGATAACCCCTACGACGTGCGTATTCCGGGCAATGAGCGCTGCATATGGTTTACGCTGCTGGGCGTAGGACTGTTATGTATGTCGGGGGTGTGGCTGATGCTCAGGCCGCAGCGGCAAAAAGAGCGGCATGCTTAGCGCCATATAATAAAATAAATGTTCTTTATATATTGTATTATGTCCGTTTTGCTATGCCATATAATGACTGAGCAAAACGGACATAATCATGATTTTGTTTTGATTGGGATTGATGTCTTGTTCTATTTTTTGCCTTTCAGCATCTTCAGCGCAGCCGTTAGTGCCGAGTCGGTCTTGCCCAGTGCGTCGCTTTCGGTATATTCTACGCAGACGTCAGGCTGTATGCCGGAGTTGATAATATCGGAACCGTCGGGATTGGTGAAGCGGCATTCTGCTATCAGCGACGAGTAGCCGTGCCCCCAGTTGCAGAATTTAGGACTGCTTATCACGCCCGCTGTCGGCGTGCCTACAATCTTGCCGAGCGACAGGTTCTTCATTGTTGCGGCAAAGTCTTCGGCTGCCGATGCCGTAAATCCGTCAACAAGAATTATAACGGGGGCGGTTATTTTCAACGAGTCGGGCGTGTTGTTCTTCATCACGAACCAGCCTTCCGGAACGGGCTGCATGGCCACGCCGTTATAGTAGTCGGCCAGTTGGCTGACATTTTTGCCGTACATCTCGTAAGCCGTGTTAGCCACTCTTGTCATAATCTTTAAGCCGTCGAATATGTTAGTGTTTCTGTCGGCGATATGTCTTATTATGTTGTGCCACGACTCGTCTGTTCCTCCTCGGTTTCCGCGTATGTCGAATATCACGCCTTTGGCAGACAAGAAATCAGAGAGGTTATTCTCAAAAGCGCTTTTTATTGTGCCGGGCAACGTGAACGTGCTCATCTTCATATACATGATGTTGCCTGGCAGCTTCTTTATGCGGCATTTTGCCGTGTCGCGCCTGATGCTCCAGTCGTCAGTGTCGTCGTAGTTCCTTATGCTTGTCATGAGCTTTGTGTTTATGGTCTTGCCCTTAGGAGTCGTTATCTCAATATGATATTCCGCGCCTTCCTTGCCTGTAAGGAATATGTCGAGAGCCTTTCTCTTTCTCCATTCCATGTTGGGAGCCGAAACATACGGATAGACATGCCTTTGCAGATATTCGTCGAGCGTCAGGCCGTCCACCTTTTTTATCTCGCTGCCAACAGGCAACAGCGGTTTTAACTGCCTTGTAGTGTTGGTTATCAGCAGTTTGTCTCCAGCCCATGTAAGTATCAGCGGCACCCTGTAGCGTATGATGTTGCTGTCGTTAAATCGCGTGTGTCCCTCGTTGAAGTGAGCCATGAACTGTGTCATTAAGTCCGAAAACTCCTGTTCGCTTTCGGCATTCAAGACCTTAGTAAGATAGCATCTGTAAAGACTGTCAGGATTAGTCTCCTTGAATTTCTCAGGAAATGCAAAGTTGTTGCTTATTTCTTTCCATACAGAAGAAAGTATATATATTCTTTCGCTCAGAGTAGTGTCCGCCTTGGCCGTGTATGGCACGATGCACATTAAGGCCAAAGCCACAATAATTATTCTCCTGATCATGTTACGATGTTTTTGCTGAATGTATAGAGTTAAGTTGACTATGCAAATCTTCAGTATGAATTATGCTGACTAATATGTAAAACTTGTAGCCTTAAAGCATCACCCTTTTAACCGCCACAAGAGTAATCATAATTTTCAATTCTCCATTCTCAATTCTCCATTCTCAATTGGCAAATGCCCGTTACGCCTCGATGTTGTATTTCTGAATCTTGTTATACAGCGTCTTGCGGTCTATGGCGAGCAGTTGGGCTGTTTTGGTCTTGTTGCCGCCCGTGGCGCGCAGGGCGTCTATTATGCGCTGGCGTTCGGTCTGCTCGTCGTGCAGGGCTGTGGGCTCTTGTCTCACGGGGCGCGTCATGGCCTTCGACAGCTCCTCGGTGCCGATGTATGAGCCGCGCGTAAGCAGGGTGGCACGCTTCACCACGTTGTTAAGCTCGCGCAGGTTGCCCGGCCAGCTGTATCGCGCAAGCATCTCCGACGCCTTGTCGTCGAATCCAGCCACGTTGCGTCCCAGTTCCTCGTTGGCCTGACTGACAAAGAGGTCGGCAAACAGAAACAGGTCGGCGCCGCGGTCTTTAAGTTCGGGCATGTATATGGTGAACTCGTTGATGCGGTGATAAAGGTCTTCGCGGAACTTTCCGTCGGCAACGAGCTGCGCCAGGTTGCCGTTGGTGGCGCACACCAGCCGGATGTCCACGCTTATTTCCTTGGGCGAGCCTAACGGGCGCACCTTGCGCTCCTGAAGGGCACGCAGCAACTGCACCTGCACGTCGTAGGTCAGGTTGCCCACCTCGTCGAGGAACAGCGTTCCGCCGTTGGCCTCCTCAAAGGCTCCGCGCTTGTCGGTCGTGGCGCCTGTGAAGGCTCCCTTGGTGTATCCGAAGAACTCTGATGCCGCCACGTCCTTGGGTATGGCTCCGCAGTCGAGCGCGAAAAAGGGCTTGCCGGCGCGGCTGCTCTGGCTGTGAATGCGGCGCGCCACATACTCCTTGCCCGTGCCGCTTGCCCCGAGAATGAGCACCGACATGGGCGTTGGCGCAACGAGGTTTACGTAGTCGTAGAGCTGGCGCGAGGCCTCGCTCGTGCCTTCTATGTATTTCTTGGCTGCCGTGTGCGGCTTCTGTTCTGCCGCCGCGGTGTTGCCGTGGGCTGCTGATGTTTTTGCTGTCTGTGTGGCGCCTGCCGTAGAGGCTGCATCGGCGTTGTGGCTGTCGAGCGCGTCGTTTATCTTTTGCAGCAGGATGTCGGGCTGCACGGGTTTGGCTATATAGTCGCACGCTCCCGACTTCATGGCCAGCACGGCGTTCTGCACCTCGGCATAGCTCGTCATCACGATGAAGGGCGTCTGCATGTTCTTCTTGCGCAGCCAGTTGAGCAGAAACAGACCGTCGTGGTCGGGCAGACGGAGGTCAGACAGTATGAGGTCGAAGCCTGTGCCGTCGGTCACGGCCCGTGCCGCGGCGCTTACGGAGCTTGCTCTCTCAACCGTGAAACCCTTTTTGCGCAGCCATGTCTGCATCATGGTTGCGTATGTAAGGTCGTCTTCAACTATAAGGATACTTGCCATGTAGGTCAGAATGTTGTTATGATAACAACTGCGTGTCGTCGTGCAAAATTAGCTTTTTTATTATACATGGCGCAATAAACCGTTGTTTTTTATTGCTTTTTAAAACTTTGAGATTAATGTCTGCGGCTTTCAGATATATTGATTTTTGATTATTCGACTGCTATTTGTGCTTTGCGTTGCGTGCCTCGCCGCAAAAAATGTTATATTAGCAGAACATAATCTACAATTTATTAATATCATGAAAATCAAGATTACATTACTGTTTGTTGTCATTGCCGTGCTTCAGCCGCAGGGGCTTTTCGCGGCAGATAAAGGCAATGCAGGCAAGCCCCGCGTGATAGTGCTTACGGACATTGAGAACGAGCCAGACGACGCAATGTCGATGGTGCGCTTCCTGACATACTCTAACCAGTGGGACGTTGAGGGACTTGTTGCCACAACGTCGGTGCATCAGAAGAAGGAGACGGCAGCATGGCGCATACGCGAGATTGTGACGGCATACGGCAAGGTGAGAGACAACCTGCTGAAGCACGAGAAGGGCTATCCCTCGGCCGACTATCTGCTGTCGGTGATAAAGGAGGGACGCCCCGACTACGGCATGCACGCCGTGGGCAAGGGCATGGACTCTGAAGGCTCTGAACTGATAATCAAGGCCGTAGACCGCAGCGACAGCCGTCCGGTGTGGGTGCTTGTGTGGGGCGGCCCAAACTGTCTGGCGCAGGCCCTGTGGAAGGTTAAGGCCACGCGCAGCGAGAGCGAGCTTAAGGCTTTTGTGTCGAAACTCCGTGTGTATGCCATTTCAGACCAGGACGACAGCGGCGTGTGGATAAGAAAGACGTTCAAGGACCTGTTCTATATCGTCAGTCCGGGCTTCCATCGCCTTGGCGGATACCATTACGCCACATGGAGCGGCATCAGCGGCGACAAGTTTCACGGCCGCTTTGCCGGAGCCGACTTCAGCATTGTTGACAATCCGTGGCTCGACGAGCACATACGCAGCAAGGGCGAGCTGGGCAGGCAGTATCCCTACATGAAGTTTCTGATGGAGGGCGACTCGCCCACGTTTATGTATCTCATTGACAACGGACTGGGCTGTGCCGAGCATCCCGACTGGGGCAGCTGGGGCGGACGCTACGAGCTGTATCAGCCGCGCATGGAGCGCTGGTTTATTGAGCCTGAGACAAGACCGATATGGACCGACGCGCAAGACGAGGTGATGGGCTGCGACGGCTCATGGCACACAAGCAACAAGGCCACGATATGGCGCTGGCGCGAGGCTTATCAGAACGACTTTGCAGCACGCATGGACTGGACCGTGAAGGACTACGGCGAGGCCAATCATCCGCCTGTGCCTGCACTGGCATGCGCGGCAGAGATGACAGCCGCCACGGGCGACACCATAAGGCTGAGCGCAGCAGGCACATCTGACCCAGACGGCGACAGCCTTTCGTACAGCTGGTTCTACTATCCCGAGCCGGGAACCTTCAACGTGGCTACGGCGCGCACGGGCAGTCCGCTAAAGATAGTGGGCCACGACAGCCGCGACGCTTACTTCATAGTGCCCAAGGGCGGCCGTCTCGGCACGATGCACATCATACTCGCCGTTACCGACAACGGCACGCCGCGTCTTACGCGCTATGCCCGTGTAATAGTGAATGTTGTTAAATGACGTTACTGAAAATAAATACTGTTTCAAATGAAAAGAATATTTCTAGCTTTGAGCCTGCCGTTGATAATATTGCTGTGCGGCGCTCCGTTCAAGGCTGTGGCTCAGGATGACAGAACAAGAGTTATCGTGACGAGCGACGGCGAGATAGACGATGAATGCTCTTTGGTGCGTTTTCTCCTATATTCAAACGAATGGGACATTGAGGGTATCATAACATCAAGCTCACAATATCACTGGCATGGCCACAAGTGGGCCGGTGACGACTGGATGGAGCCTACGCTGAATGCATATGCCGAGGTCTATCCCAATCTGCTGAAGCACGACAGGAGATATCCTTCGCCTGAATTTTTGCGCAGCCGTACTTATCTTGGCAATGTAGAGACTGAAGGTGAAATGGACAAAGTTACTAAAGGCTCACAGCGTATTGTTGAGGTGCTGCTCGACAATACCGACAAGCGCCCGGTGTGGATACAGGCATGGGGAGGCACGAACACCATAGCCCGTGCGCTGAAGACCATAGAGGAGACTTATCCTGAGCGTATGGCCGAGGTGGCAGACAAGATGAGGCTCTTCCTTATATGGGAGCAGGACAGCACATATCAGGCTTACATACGCCCTCATTGGAAGAAATACAACATAAAGACAATCATATCTGACCAGTTTGAGGCCATCGCCTACCGCTGGAAAATGGTTCAGCCTGATTATATGCAGAAGTATTATGAAGGCGCATGGATGAAAGAAAACATATTGCAGAATCATGGTGCCTTGTGTGGTTCGTATAAGGCTCATGACAATGGCGACTTCCGTTCAGAGGGCGACTCTCCGGCTTTCCTGCATACAATAAATGTCGGACTGCGTAATCTGGAGAATCCCTCATGGGGCGGATGGGGTGGCCGTTACGTGCTGGTGCGCGAGAACACATGGCTTGACCCTGTGCCTGTTGAAGGATATAAGTATCCTGAAGGCCGCTGGTATGGCGATAACGGCTGGGGGCGATGCAGTCTTCGTCCCGGCAGCACTGCCACCGACGAACAGCGCAGCGCTTACTTTAAGCCGATGTGGAGATGGAGCATTGCAATGCAGAACGATTTTGCGGCCCGTGCCGACTGGTGCGTCAAGTCTTATGCAGAAGCCAACCATCAGCCTGTGGTTGTGCTGGCGCATAGTGCCGACATAAAGGCCAAGCCGGGCAGCAAGGTCAGTCTTAGCGCTGCGGGCACTTCCGATCCCGACGGCGACAGCCTCACCTTCAGCTGGTGGCAGTATGCCGAGGCCGGCACATATCCGGGTTCTGTTGATATATCAGACAGCGGGTCTGTCAATGCAATGCTGACAGTTCCTGCCGACGCAAAGCCGGGGCAGACCATACACGTGGTGTGTGAGGTTACCGACAGCGGCACGCCGCGCCTTACGCGCTACGCCCGTGTGGTTGTTACAGTGAAATAAAAACATTAAATACAACTTAATATTATATGCAGAAATTTTCAATATTGTTATGCTCCTTGTTGCTTGCGGCTTCGGCATGGGCAGGCAGCAAGGCCGATCCGGGCAAGCAGGCCATAGTGCTCGAGGAGTTTGTGTTCATGAAGTCGCCCACGCGCGACTGTCACGCATCGTCTATAATGGAACTGTCTGACGGCACTCTGCTATGCACATGGTTCGGCGGCACACGCGAGCGCGCCAAAGACGTAAAGATATGGCTGGCGCGCAAGCCCAAGGGCGGCACGTGGCAGGAGCCTGTGGCCATAGCCGACGGCGAAGGCGGCACGGTGTTCAATCCGGTGCTGGTGCAGCTCAAGGGAGGCGACATACAGATATATTATCTCTGCCCGACGATAGACGAGGGCCGCGTGATAACCTCTTCTGACAACGGTCTTACGTGGAGCCGTCCCGTGGCCTTGCCCAAAGGCTTCGTAGGTCCTGTGGTCAACAAGCCCGTGTATCTCGACGACGGCACCATCGTGGCAGGAGCCAGCCTGCAGGACGCGCCCGGCAAGCGCATACACGTGGAGCGCAGCACCGACAACGGCCGCACATGGACCAAGACGCCGGCGCTGAGCGATCCTGCCGGAACAAAGTATAAGCTCATTCAGCCCACCTTCCTCGTACACTCGCAGAAGCGCCTGCAGCTGCTGGCACGCCCCAACGGCAGCGGACCCGACACGAGGATAGCGCAGACATGGTCGGACGACGGCGGACTGACATGGGGCCCGATAACCGACACCACGCTGCCCAACAACAACTCGGCCATAGACGCCGTTACGCTGAAGGACGGCCGCCATCTGCTTGTATACAACCACTCTACGCGCAACGACACCATAGGCGGCCGCAAGGGCAGGGGCATACTGACCGTGGCCATGACGCGCAACGGCATCGACTGGGAGGCTGCCGCCGTGCTTGAATATCGCACCGGCGCAGTGCAGTATTCGTATCCGGCAGTGATACAGACGAGCGACGGACTGGTGCATATCACCTACTCATGGCACCGCAAGCGCATAAAGCATGTTGTGATAGACCCCTCAAAGCTCGTTACCTATCCCATCGTAGACGGCGTGTGGCCCAAGGACAAGATGCCGTGGACAAAGAGCACCGAGACCGAAAGTGTGGCACAAGGCACAGAGGTGCTGCAGTGATGCGCAGAGCCTGCACTGTAGCTTTTATATAATGTTAAAACAAGTCTTACTGAACCATGAAGAAACTTATATTTTCTGTTGCAGCTGCCCTCGTGCCGGCATTGTGCATGGCCGACGGCCTTAAGGCTTTCCCCACGGCCGAGGGCTATGGCAAGTTTACCGTAGGCGGCCGCGGAGGCGACGTCTACGAAGTTACCAACCTCAACGACTCGGGCGAGGGCAGCCTGCGCCATGCCGTTGAGGCCGAGGGGCCGCGCATGGTGGTGTTCCGCGTGTCGGGCACCATCGACCTGAAGAAAAAGCTCACAATACGCAACCCCTACATAACCATAGCCGGACAGACCGCTCCCGGCGACGGCATCTGCATAAAGCGCTATCCGCTGAGCATAGCCGCCGACGAGGTGATAATACGCTATATACGTGTGCGCCTGGGCAACGAGAGTGGCGGCAGCGACGACGCCTTAAGCTGCCGCGGCCGCAAGAACATCATACTCGACCACGTGTCGGCAAGCTGGAGCATCGACGAGACCATGTCGGTGTATCACTGCAAGAACGTAACCATACAGTGGTGCATGATCACCGAGAGCCTCTTCGGCTCCAACCACGTTAAGGGCAGCCACGGCTTCGGCGGCATATGGGGCTCCGACCTCAGCACATATCATCACAACCTGATAGCCCATCACTCGAGCCGCAACCCGCGCTGGGCGTCGGGAGGCGGGCGCAACGACTATCGCAACAACGTTGTCTACAACTGGGGCTATAACAGCAGCTACGGCGGCGAGAGGCAGCAGAAGGGCAACCCCGAGTTCAGCTCGATAATGGTGAACATGGTGGGCAACTACTATAAGCCCGGTCCGGCCACGCGCGGCGGCAAGGTGTCTTACCGTATAGTAAACCCCGGCAGCCGCGGCGACGACGATTACGGTCTGTGGTATGTAGACGGCAACGTGGTAGAGGGCAACGGCGCTGTTACGCGCGACAACTGGAACGGCGGAGTGCAGCCGCAGGGCGGCAGCAGCGTGCTCGACAGGATAAGGCTCGGCAAGCCCTGGGATGCCATGAAGATAGATGAGCAGGCGCCACACGAGGCCTACGAGGCAGTGCTCGACAGGGCGGGATGCTCGCTGCCCGTGCGCGACGCGGTAGACCGCCGCATAGTGGCAGAGGTGCGCTCAGGTACGGCCACATTCGGCGGCAAGAGCTACAGCAGCAGGAAAGACGCGGGCGATGACCATGTGCCCACGGGCATAATAGACTCGCAGCAGGATGTGGGCGGATGGCCCGAGCTTAAGAGCGCCGCCGCCCCTGCCGACTCCGACCACGACGGCATGCCCGACGCATGGGAGCGTGAGCACGGCCTCGACCCGTCTGACCCTGCCGACCGCAATGGCCTGGGCAGCAACGGATACACCAATCTGGAGAACTATCTCAACAGCATTGCGCCCTGACGTTCATGCCTGTGGCAAGCCTGCGCGCTGCCATGGGCCATTGCTCAGGCACGATGCGCCGTGTAAATAAAAGCCTGGCGGCAATGCCTGACGTGTGGTTTGATGACGGTCTGAAGTGTATGCACATCTGATAAAGAAAAACTTTTCCGGCCAAATCATAATCACTTATCTTGGCTTAAAACTAATGTTCGCAGCTTTTAGACATACGTTTTTTTCTTCTTCTCAGCCGTCATGGTGCCTTGCGTCAGCCTGTAAATCAAAAACACGCCGAAAATCGTAACCATTTTATATATTTTTCCTTTCAGTCTAAATATTTAATACGCTTTGTATAACTGTACATTAAGCAAATCGTGCTCATTTGCTTTCATACTGTTAGTGGCCCGTTTACGATCCGTAAGTGGGCCACTTTTCATGCAAAACCGGCCCACTTTTTGGTCGTAAGTCATAGGCTTTTTGTTGTCAACTAAAGCGGAGATATAATACAAAGAATTGTCAAGCCGAAAAAACTGCCAATACAGACAATTTTGAACCTCTGAAAGACAAGCACTTCACCCGAAAGCTGTCAGTAAAGATATTAGCATGCAGAGCCTGCACAAGCTTGGAAATTTTCGGGATTCTTTTGCTTGTGACATACACTTTAGCGCAAATATCAGGAATGATATGAATAATTCGTTTATGGGTCTGTATGGCAAGATACGGCTAATGAAAATGGCACTCGTTGAAACTGTCAGCGAGTGCCATTTGAGTATGGATATTTAGTCGGTCAATATCATGGCTATTATTTTTCGGGCACGTAGAAGGCGTCCATCAGCGGAAGCACCATTGTGGGATCATTGCAGAACTGTTGTCCTGTTATCTCTTTTTTCTCCACCATTTCGACCAGCTTGGGGAACTCCCTGAAATAGAGTTTCATGGCAGCCTTCATGCCTACATTGATTCCGCCTATTCCGAGCCAATAGGCTTTGGCTATCTCATCTCCTTTCTTTAGATAGTAATATCGCCAAACATAATTGATTATGGTCTCCTTCTTGTTCACTGTATAATCCGTTGTGGGCGTTATATATCCGTTGACATTCTTTCCTTCGTAAATTAGCCGTAGAAATACTGGCTTCTTAAAAGGCTTTGGATTTTTCTTAAATAGATTGGGCACGCTCTTCTGGGCCTTTACCGATTCGTAAATTAAGGGTAAGGAGTCATTGAGAGTTGACGTGTAAACTATTCTTTTCACTTCTTCTGATGTGTAGGTGCGGGCTTTACCTTTGTAGGTGTCGCTTATATCCAATTCGTATAACTGTGAAGTTATGATTTTTGTGAGCGGAATCGAGATGTAACCTTCAATTACCGTGCCGTCAGTCAGCGTGCAGGTTACTTTGTAGTCGTCAGGATTGTTGCGTGCTGTCGTTGGCAGCGCCATGAATAGTAGTGAAAGTATTAAGATAAGTTTATTCATTGTGTTTTATTTTAAGGTTGTTTACAATAAGGTTGTTGAACACAGATAAACAAATTTTGCAAGTTATAGTTGTTAGACCATGTTTGTAAAATTTGGCTTGTAGATTACTGCTGATCAGTATAAAAGTTCGTCGCTTGCCAAATGTGCGTTGCACTATGCATGCCGAATGCATAGATAGTATTTTCTTTCAATACTTAACGGATGGTTTTCTCTTAATTCTGCCAATTTGAACCTGTAATGTAAGACATGGCTATTTTATCAATGTAATATTTGTTCGTCGCTCCGTTTATATCAGTGGAGCGAGACAAAATTCCTATATCAGTTTAAATATTACTCACAACCGGTTCCGTTTGTTCATTGTCGTTACATAAACATTTTGCAAATGCAGAAAAAAGCCTCAATACAATTTAGACGTAGTTTTTTCGTGCACCTCCTTTTTTAGTTAAGAAATTATATCCATAGCCAAAAATACGATTTTTTTTCTAATTTTGTATATAAATATCAATATTTTATAGAAAATGAAACGAAAATAATATGAATATCATTATTTTCATTTTTCTTATTTGTTGCATTGAAAGAAGTTGCTATTGTTCTGACGGAGAGGAAATGGCTATTGCGCTTGCGTTATTGCGCACATTTGTGGCAAAAGAATGAAGGTGCGTCAGAATGTATCTTATCATACATGTTCTGATGCACCTTCCTTTATTGTTTATGTCGTAAAGATGTTCCTGCCGCGTGTTGTCGTTAGCGTTTATGCCTGCGCCGTGCGCTCATGTAGGCAGGACAATGTTTTATTTTGCTTTCAGCACTTTGTCAAATTGCTTGGCGAAGAACATTATCTGATAGTCTATCGAGTTGTGCCAGTAGTCGCCCGTGTGGCCGCCGGGGCGCACGTAGAAGTCGTGCTTCACGTTGAGTTCGCGCAGGCGCTTGTGCGTCTGAAGGTTCACGGGATAGAAGAAGTCGCTGTAGCCGCAGTCGATTATGATGTTCTGGCGCGAGGTGAGCAGCCTGTCGAGTGAGTAATAAACAGAGTGAGACTTCCATACTGTCTCGTTCTGAAACTTGTTGCCCAGCACCTTCTCTATCTGCCAGCAGTTGGGATACTGGCAGATGTCCATGCATCCGCTCGTGGTGCCTATGTTGCCGAACACGTCGGGATGCTGCAGTCCGTTCCACATGGCTCCGTGTCCGCCCATGCTCAGGCCCGTTATGGCTCTCAGCTCGCGGCGCGCATAGGTGGGGTAGTGGGCGTCGATATACTCGGGCAGTTCCTTTGATATGAACGTCTCAAACTGCATCGACGGATCGACGGGCGAGTCGACATACCAGCTGTTCTGTCCGTCGGGGCAGACGATGATGGTGCGGTAGGTGTCGGCCAGGCGCGCCACGTCGGTTATTCCAGGCCATGTGGTGCTGTTGCCGCTGTAGCCGTGCAGCAGGTAAATCACGGGATATTTGGCCTCGCCTGCGGCGTCGGGCGTGTATACTATGGTGCTGAGGCTGCGCTTCATCTTTTGGCTGTACACGCTCAGCGTGTCAACCTTTGCAGCGCGTGCTGCCGTTGCGGCCAGCATTATTATCAGTGCCGTCAGTATTGTTCTTGTAATGTTTGTCATGTTGTTATGCTTATTTTTCATTGTCTTTTTCGTCAAGCCGCCTAACAGCCTCCTCAAAGGCAGTTCTGAAGAAGTGGCCCTGGGCTATGAGGTTGCCTATGCGCTCGGCGTTCATCTTCATGCAGGCATACTGTCCCTGTGTGATGTTGGGCAGAATGGTGTCGAGCTCTTTCAGCGAGTCGACGCACAGACCTATGCCGTGCTTGCTTACAAACGGCGCCAGGGCGGCCTGCTTCCATATTATCACGGGCAGCGAGCAGCGCAGATAGAGCGACGTCTTGTGCGGATTGTTTATCTTGAGATATTCGCCCCAGTCGCCCGTGCATCCGTCTTCAGAGGCTCCGTCCCACACCAGTCCGAAGTGACCCCGCGCCGTGGCTATAAGCTCGTCTGACTTTACGAAGCCCATCAGCTCAAACTTGTCGGCGCCCTTTGCCTTGCCAATCTCGAAGCCGTTGCCGTAGAGTCTTACCTTGAACGAGCTTATGTGCTCGCCCCAGCGGTAGAGGAAGGTGTTCTTGCGGTGGCTCAGCGCTCCGGCATACACTATGGTGCGTGTGTCTTCGCTGCTGTTGTTCTTTGACGCCTGCGTGTCCGACAGATAGTCGAATATGCCCAGCGTGCCCACCATGGCGCGGCATCCGTGGCTCTCGAGCCACTGCTTCATGCTGTCGTTGTGGGCTATTATGTAGTCGGCATGGTTGAGCCGGCATATCTCCTTCTCGGGCGTGAGCGCCTTGCGGCGGAAGCTGCCCAGGTCGTGTATTATCACAACTACGCGCGCTCCCCTCATGTGGGCCATGCGGCACACCAGCGTGAAATATTTTTTCAGCGGATACTGCAGCAGCAGCGTGTCGCCGCGTTTCAGGCTGAAGGGCGATTTTATCACTCCGGCGAGCGTCAGGAAGAAGTGCGCCAGCTTGTTGTTGTATGTGGTCTGCCTGAGTCCGGCGTTGCCGAGGCCCATGCTGTCCATAATCTTCTCTATGTCAGTCTTGGCCTTGTTGCCCGCGCTGCCCAGACCCTTGTAGTTGCGCGAAAGATACTTACAGTTATTTAATTCATAATTCATAATTCACAAATCATAATTGGCTGATGCCTAACTTTGTTTCACAATTCTGAATTCATAATATGGGGCAGAGAAATTTTCTTAAGTCTTAATTATTAATTCTTATTTCTTAATTTCCCATTTCCTTTTCTGCCAGCTTGAGAGCCTCGTCCACGGTGTCGTCCATGTCGAAGTAGGCATACTGCCCGAGTCGGCCTCCGAATATCACGTTGCCCATGCTGCGCGCCATCTGGCGGTACTCGGCCGCTATGGCGTTGTTGCGCTCGTTGTTGACGGGATAATACGGCTCGAGGCCCTCGCTCCATGTGGCGGGATACTCGTAGGTTATCACCGTCTTGGGCTGAGTGCCGTATTCAAAGTGCTTATGCTCAATGATGCGGGTGTAGGGCACGTCGGCCGAGGTGTAGTTCACCACGGCGTTGCCCTGGAAGTTGGGCGTGTCTATCACCTTGGTGTCGAACCTCAGGCTGCGGTATTCGAGCCTTCCGGCGCGGTAGTCGAAGTATTTGTCAATGCGTCCGGTGAACACTATCTTGTCTGCCAGTGAGCAAAGTTCGTCGCGGCGGCTGAAGAAGTCGAGCTGCAGTATGGTCTCCGTGCCCTCCAGCAGGGCGTCGATGAGCCTGTTGTATCCGCCCTCGGGAATGCCCTGATACGGGTCGTTGAAGTAGTTGTTGTCGAAAGTCATGCGCACCGGCACACGCTTTATTATCTCCGCCGGCAGCTCGCGTGCGGGCCGTCCCCACTGTTTCTCGGTGTATCCCTTTATCAGCGTCTCGTAGATGTCGCGTCCGCAGAGCTTAAGCGCCTGCTCTTCAAAGTTGGCAGGACACTCTATAGAGGCATACTCGGCGCGCTGCTTCTTGAGCATCTCCTCGGCCTCGCCAGGCGTGCGCGTGCCCCACAGCTGATAAAAAGTGTTCATGTTGAAGGGCAGGTTGTACAGCCTGCCGTTGAAGTTGGCCACGGGCGAGTTGGTGAAGCGGTTCATCTCAACCAGCCGTGTAACATATTTCCACACCTCCTTCTTGTCCGTGTGGAATATGTGAGCGCCGTATTTATGCACGTTGATGCCCTCAATGCTCTCGCAGCGGATGTTGCCTCCGGTGCTGTCGCGCCTGTCTATCACGAGGCACTTGCGTCCAGCCTTGCGCGCCTCGTGGGCAAACACAGCCCCGAAAAGGCCGGCTCCGACAATAAGGTAATCGTATTTTTTCATAGTAACAAGTGTTTTTTATGTGCCAGCATGCTGCCGCCTGTGCTGCGGCGTGCGCCTTTCAGCGCTTTTTCTGCTTGCCGGTTATCTTTCTGAAAGCTTTCTTGAATTTGCCCGTTACGGCCCGCTTGTGCTCAAACTCGTCGAGCTTCTTTATCACGAGCGCCACGGTCTTGTCGGCGTCGATGCCTCTTATTTGGGCGTAGCGCCTTATCACATAGTCCATGAGCCGCTTGTCGTGCGTGAGCCGTTTCAGGTTTTCGGCGTAGTCGTCCTCCGTCGGCTGTATGAACTTTGAGCGGTTGGTGTCTATCAGCCAGAAGCTGAAGCCGCCGTCGGCAGTTCTCTCATACAGTATGTTCGTAAGGTTCAGGTCGCCGTGCATCACTCCTTTTTCGTGCAGCCGTGCCAGCAGATGAGCCAGCGCGTCGGCCGCGTCGCGGTCAAAGTCGTCGCGTCTGAGCAGGTCGGTGAGCGGCGGCAGCATGCACGACTCCGACACAAAGTAGCAGTCGGACATCAGTATGCCGTTGCCAAGCTCAAGATATGCCACCTCGCGGGGCGTGTTGAATCCCCTTTCGCGCAGCATGGCGGCAAAGAGATATGCCCTTGCGGCCTTGCTCTTCTTGAAGAACGAGTAGGCCACGCGCTGCACGGGGTTGGGCCGCTTGTAGTGTTTCACCACGAGCGTGCGGCCGTCAACGCAGAACGACTTCACCGTGTTGCGCCCCTTGTAGAGCGTAGTGCCCCCCTGACTGAACGTCTGCGGCAGGCTGCCCACAAACCCGCTGAGCGCGCTGAAGCCGCTGCCTACCGTCATGGTCATTATCTTTTCCTTGCTCATGGGCGGCTCAGAGGTTAATGTTCTCGTAGTGCTTAAACCACTCGATGAAGTTCTTTATGCCCTCGTGCAGCGCAACCTTCGGCTTGTAGCCTATCTCGGTTTCGAGCTTTGTGGTGTCGGCCCAGGTGCGGCTTACGTCGCCCGGCTGCATGGGCAGTAGTATCTTTTCGGCCTTGCGGCCCAGGTTTGTCTCTATTTCGGCTATGAAGTCGGTAAGGCTTACGGGGCTTCCGAGGCCTATGTTATACACCTTGTAGGGCAGTCCGTTTGCCGTTCCCGTTCCGTCGGGCGTCTTGTCGAGCACCATGATGGTGCCGTTGGCAATGTCGTCGATGTAGGTAAAGTCGCGCATCATGTCGCCGTTGTTGAACACCTTGATAGGCTTGCCGCTGCTTATGGCTCTTGCAAACAGCATTGGGGCCATGTCGGGGCGTCCGGCGGGGCCGTATACGGTGAAATAGCGCAGGCCGGTGCAGGCTATGCCGTAGAGCTTGCAGTAGGCGTGGGCCATCAGTTCGTTGCTCTTCTTGCTTGCTGCATAGAGGCTTACGGGACTTATCACGACGTCGTCTTCAGAGAAAGGCACCTTGCTGTTCATGCCGTAGACCGAGCTCGACGAGGCATAGACGAGATGCTCCACGTTGAAGTTGCGGCAGCACTCGAGTATGTTCAGAAAGCCAATCCAGTTGCTGTGCATGTAGGCGTAGGGGTTCTCTATCGAGTAGCGCACGCCTGCCTGTGCCGCCAGATGTATTATCTTGTCAAACTTAACCTGGTCGAACAGCATGTCGAGGGCGCCCTTGTCCTCGATGTCGAGGCGCAGAAACGTGTAGTTGGGCCATTTGGTGCTCACCGTGCGGTGGCCCATGCGCAGGCTGGCGTCGGCCTCTATCCCTGCCCGGCGCAGGCGGTAGAACTTCAGCTCGGGCGAGTAGTAGTCGTTGATGTTGTCGATTCCCACCACCTCGTCGCCTCTTTCGGCCAGCATTTCGGCGCAGCGGCTGCCAATGAATCCGGCCGCGCCGGTTACGAGTATCTTCATCTTCTGTTGATTTTTATCTGTTCGGGAGCCTTACTCCTTGCTCCGTTGTCATTCAGTTGTTGTCCTTCTTCTCGAGATAATCAGTTATCTTTCTTGCCACTACGCTCCAGTCGAAGTCGCGTATGGTGCGCAGTCCTGCCTCGCCATACTTCCTTCTCAGCTCCTCGCTCTGGTAAAGCTCCTTGATGTGGCGTCTGAAGCAGAAGCGCCAGCGTGCCGAGCGTATGCCGTTCTCCTTGTCGCGCAGCAGGTCGAGCGTGCCGGCCTTGGTGGCTATCACGGGCACGGCGCACGCCATGGCCTCGGCCACGGTGTTGTTCCATCCGGTGTAGCGCGGGTTTTCGGCCGACACAAAGCAGTCGGCACGGTTGAACAGCTCCCAGTTGCGGTCGAAGGGATGGCCTACGACAAACTCGAAGGGGCACTTGCACGTAAACTCCTTTATGCGGCGTGCAGCGCCTTCGTCAACCGGCGTGTCATAGAGGAGCAGCTTTATGTTGTAACCCTGCGCATAGAGCTTTTCGCACGCGCTGACCACATAGTGGGTGCCTTTTACGCGCTCCACGATGCGACCGTATGCCATAACGACGAACGGGCGATCTTTCACCTCATAGCTCTCCTTGGGCTTATAGTTGGCAACGGTTACGCCGCCGATGGCCTTGAACGACTCGCGGCCGAACTTCTTGAGGTCGTACTCGTATACGTTAGACGAGCAGGCAAACACCTCTACCTCGGGATTTTTCATCAGCTTGGCCACGTTGTCGCTTTTTCTGACGTGATAGAATATCTTGTGGCGCGCATCAGACTCAAGCACCATGGGCATCATCTTCACCGTGGTGGTCCACAGGGCGTCGAGCTTTGTGCCTTTAATCTTGTCGAAGGTGCTCATCTCGCCCTTGAAGTCGAACCAGTCGGGGCCCTTGCCGTCGGGTGTGAACACTATGAAGCGGTGGCCCTGCTCGACAAAGATGTTGCCGAGCTCGAGAAAGCGCTTAACGCCGCCGTAGAGCTTTGTGTGGGGCAGTAATACTCCTAATATCATATATAGTTGTTGTTAATTCGGATGAAATTTTATATTACCTTTTGCCGCGCTGCCGGCATCCTGCGTATCGCATTGATATACAACGACTTGCAATATGCCGTCTTTTGGCTTGCAATATGTGGCCTTTCAGCCTGCAATATGTGGTCTTTCGCAATGCGATATGTGGTCTTTTGTATTTCAGTCTGCCGGCAGGCCTGTTTTGTATGGTGCCGGCAGGGCTGCGGGCTTATTGTCTTTTGTCATTGTCCCAGAACTTCCACAGCGGTCCGAAGTCCTTTGTCAGCATCCACCACAGAGCCTTCAGACGTCCGCGCAGGATGTTGGCCTTCAGATGGCCGTCGTGCCTGTAAGAGTCAGTAAGGCGGCTGTCGAAGTCGTGTCCCTTGTAGGTGAAGATGCGCCTGAAGGTGGAGTTTGTCATGCCCCACTTGAGCAGAAACTGCATCTGTCCCATGTTCTTGCGTATGCGAGTGGTGGATTTTGTCTCAAAGTGATACACGCGGCTTGCCGATATGCCCTTCATCATCCTTATGCCGCAGAGATACAGCTTGGCTGTGAAGTCGGGGTCGCTGTACATTCCGGGCGAAAGCTCTATGCTGTAGCCGCCCACGAGGTCCCATATGTCGCGGTGAACGATGTTCGGCGGCAGTGTTGCGCCCATCCAGTCGTTCATCTTGTATGTGCGGAACTCGTTGAGCAGGTCTTGCTCCCTGAATGTCTCAGGCGTGTCGCCATAGTCGGCGTTTATTATCGAGTCGCCCTTTGTGCGGGGCTGTATTGTCGTCGACGACAGGAAGAACCGGTTGTCGGGCAGCGCCTTTATCTCGTCATACAGCGCCTTGTCCCATTCAGGCAGCGCATACATGTCGTCGTTGATGAAGAGCATATAGTCGGTCTTCACCTTGCTGCGCATCATGTTCATGGCCAGGCACACGCCCACGTTGGTCTGCGAGTGGGTGTAGTCGAGGCCCTGCTGCCTCACCCATTCGAGCGTGCCGTCGCTTCCGTCGTTGACGTGTACTATAATCTGGTGCCTGTATGTAGAGTTCTTCCTTATGCTGTCCACGCATATCTTAAGGAAGGGCAGGTTGTTCCATGTGGGTATGAGTATGGAGAATATTTCGCCGTTCATAGTCGTTACGTTATTTTGCAGGGCTTCGGCGGCGGCATTGCTTATATCCGCCCGTGCCTTTGCTTTGTTTGTATTATATGGTTATAGCCCCTTTGGCGTGTCCTTGCCGTCAGATGCCGAGCACGTCCCTGTAGACGTTCATCACCTGCTGGGCCACGTTGTTGCCCTCAAACCGCGTTATATACTGGCGGCTTGCGGCTATGCGCTCCTCGCGTCCGGGTGCTCCCTTGACAACCTGCTTTATGGCTTCGGCCATGGCATAGACGTCGTCGGGGTCGACATATATGGTGCCGTTGCCGCCTGCCTCCTCAAGACAGCTGCCCGTGCATGCCACAACGGGCAGTCCGCTCTGTATGGCCTCGATGACCGGAACGCCGAAGCCCTCGTAACGTGAGGGGTAGACGCACGCCTCGGCCATCTGATAAATGGCGGGCAGGTCTTCGTTGGGCACGTTGTGAAGTATCTTCACGCGGCTTTCGAGAGCGTTCTCCCTGATATATGCCTTCACCTTTTCGGTGTATGAGGTGGCCTTGCCCACTATCACCAGACTTATGTCCTCGGGCAGCATCCTCAGTGCCTTGACGGCCAGCAGCACGTTCTTGCGCTCCTCGATGGTGCCCACGTTGACGATGTACCGTTCGGGCAGCATGTAGCCCGTGTGCACCTCGTGCATCTTCTTCTCGCCTTCGCGCATCTTGTAGCGCGAGCCGCAGCTCTGATATATAACGTCTATCTTCTCGGGGTTTACGCCTCCGTAGAGCATTATGTCGCGCTTGGTGCATTCGCTGATGGCTATTATGCGGTCGGCCTCGGCGCAGGTCTTTCTGAACTTCCACGCATAAATCTTGGTGTCGGGCCAGTTGTACCATTCTGGATGACGCATGAAGATGATGTCGTGAATGGTAACCACGGTCTTTATGCCGGCCTTCTTTATGCCTATGGGCAGCTCGCCCGAGAGTCCGTGATAGAGTTTTACGCCGTCGGCGCAGAGGTCGTCCACCATTGAGTGCATGCGCCACCATGCCTTCTGCAGGCCCGAAAGGCTCCTGCGGGGGTACACGAATCTTACGCCTGCCGACTCTCTTACCTGGCTTCTCAGCGCGCTGTCGCCCTTGTCGGGGGCGTATAGGTTGAGCTTTATGTCGGGCGTTATAACCTCCGAGAGGTCGTTGATCAGTGTGCGGGCGTAGCTTCCCAGTCCGGTGCGGTTACATACAATGCGCTTGGCGTCGTATCCTATAATCATATTTTACATATTTTGTTGCGGGCTGCATTCTGCCTGGCCGCCGTGCCGGCTTGCGCCGTCTTGCCGTTCCAGGGCACTTTGCCGCATGCTTGCTGCTGTTGTGCAGCGCGGCGTGTGCCGGCCCATTAATGTTATATGTTTCACGTGTGACAGGCTTACGGCCTACTTTCTCACCACGTGTCCGTTTTCAATCTTGAACTCCTTGTCAAACTCCTCCCTCGTGCGTTTCCAGCGGTTGTGGCTCCACAGATAGAAGCGCGGCTCGCGCCTTATGGTCTGCTCGAGCATGACAAAGAACTTTTTGGTTATCTCAAACTCAGGCATTTCGCCGGGCTTGTCGGTCATGAGCTTGAAGGTGTAGATATATTTTCCGCGTTCGGGGCGTTCAACGTCGATGTAGAACACGGCGTTGTTCATCTTGCGCATTATGCGCTCGGCGCCCGTGAACACAGGTGTGTCGTGGTTGAGGAACGGCAGCCACAGGTGGATGTTGCGGTAGCGGGGCGCCTGGTCGGCTATGTAGCCGAAGAGATTCATGAGGTTCTGGCTGCGGAACGACACGAGATATCTCAGTATGTCCTTCTTGGGGACGCACACTCCGCCCATGCTCTGGCGCATGTTGATGAACAGGCGGTCGAAGAGCTGGCTGCGCAGGGGATGGTATATCAGTCCGATTACGGCCTCTGGATGCTTCTTTATGACAAGGCCTGTGGCCGAGAGCAGCTCCCAGTTGCCGTAATGTCCGAGTATGCCGGCGCAGGTCTGGCCTCTGTCGAAGCACTCCTCAATCTTGTCGATGCCTCTGAACTCTATGCGGCTGAGCAGCTCCTGACGGCTTACGGACATGAGCTTGACGGTCTCTACGAAGTAGTCGCAGAACCACTTGTAGAATCCGCGCTCTATGCTGATGCACTCCTCGAGGCTCTTCTCGGGGAATGCCGATGTTATGTTGCGTCTGACGATGTCGCGGCGGTAGCGCACTATGTGGTAGAGAACGAGGTTGGCGATGTCTGATATCACATAGAGGGCCCTGTAAGGCAACTTTGACACCAGATAGAAAATGCCGTAGATTATGTTATATAAAAACTCTTTCATTCCTCTTTCTCCGGTTAGTTGATTACAGTGTCTGCATGTCGTTCAGCTTCTTGTAGTAGCCGTCGATGGCGAGCAGCTCCTCGTGGGTGCCGCGCTCAACGATCTCTCCCTCGTGTATGACGCATATCTCGTCGGCGTTCTTGATGGTCGACAGGCGGTGGGCAATGGCCACCGTGGTGCGCGTCTTCATCAGATGCTCGAGCGCGTCCTGCACCAGTCGCTCGCTCTCGGTGTCGAGAGCCGACGTAGCCTCGTCGAGGATGAGTATCGGCGGGTTCTTCAGTATGGCGCGGGCTATGCTCACGCGCTGGCGCTGTCCGCCCGAGAGGCGTCCGCCTCGGTCGCCTATGTTGGTGTCGTAGCCGTGTTCCGACTCCATGATGAAGTCGTGAGCGTTGGCTATCCTTGCGGCGTTCTCTATCTGCTCCTGCGTGGCGTTGTCAACGCCGAACGATATGTTGTTGCGGAAACTGTCGTTAAACAATATGGCCTCCTGGTTTACGTTGCCTATGAGCGAGCGCAGGTCGTGCAGTCCCATGTCCTTCACGTTCACTCCGTCGATGAGCACCTCGCCCTCCTGCACGTCGTAGTAGCGCGGTATGAGGTCTACGAGCGTCGACTTGCCGCCGCCGCTCTGGCCTACGAGCGCAACGGTCTTGCCCTTCTCGATGGTGAGGTTGATGTTGCGCAGAACCCACTTCTGGTCGTACTTGAACGACACGTTGCGGAACTCTATCTTGCTCTTGAAGTCGGTTATGTGCACCGGATGCTCAGGCTCCTTGATGTTGCTCTCGGCCATGAGTATCTTGTCCACGCGCTCCATCGAGGCGAGACCCTTGGGTATGTTGTAGCCCGCCTTCGAGAATTCTTTCAGCGGATTGATGATGCTGTAGAGTATAACGAGATAGTAGATGAACGTGGGGCCGCTCAGAGTCATGTTGTTTAGCACCAATACACCGCCGAACCAGAGCACTATGACAATCATCACCGTGCCGAGAAACTCGCTCATCGGGTGGGCCATCTGCTGGCGGGTGTTCACGCGGCGTATGTTCTCGCGGTATTCAGAGTTTATCTTGTCGAAGCGGCGGTTCATCTTCTCCTCGGCGCAGAAGGCCTTTATGATGCGCAGTCCGCCAAGTGTTTCCTCCACCTGGCTCATCGTGTCGCTCCACAGCGACTGCGCCTTTATCGACTTCTGCTTCAGCTTGCGGCCCACAAAGCCCATGAACCAGCCCATGATGGGCACTATGACGAGCGTGAAGAGCGTCAGCTGCCAGCTGATGACGAGCAGCGTGGCAAAATAGAACACTATCAGTATGGGGTTTTTGAAGAGCATGTCGAGGCTCGACATTATGGAGTTCTCAATCTCCTGCACGTCGCCGCTCATGCGCGCTATGATGTCGCCCTTGCGCTCCTCGGAGAAGAATCCGAGCGGCAGCGACGTAATCTTGCGGTAGAGCTGGTTGCGTATGTCGCGCACCACGCCTGTGCGTATAGGAATTATCGTGGCCGACGAAAGGAAATAGGCACCCGTCTTCAGAAACGTCATGAAGGCCAGAAACAGGCCTATGACGAGCAGCGTAGTGGTGGCGCCCATGCTCCCGATCATCTCGTAGATATAATAATTGGCGTTGTTTATCAGCACATCTTTCATGTTGCCGCTGCCCCAGTCCATCAGTCCGGCAGGCACGCTGGCCGCCTGAGTCTTGAAAAGTATCTGCAGGATTGGTATTATGGCCATGAAAGAAAAGATGTTCAATACCGCCGAAAGGATATTAAACACCACCGTCAGTACCAGGTATTTTTTGTAGGGAGGTACAAAACGGCGCAATACTTGTAAAAATTCTTTCATCTATCCGTGGGTTGTTCTTTTTATGGAATTTAGGTTTATTCCGGTTGCAAAGATAGTGTTTTTGTGCAAGAAAACAAAATATGGCGGCCGTTTTAGTTCATTATGGGGCTGTCTGAGGGGCCGCAAAGGCGATATGGGGGCTGTTTGAGGGGCTGATCCATGCCGGTTGTCATACTGCCGGAGCATGCCGGAAGGCACGCCGCTGCCGGCTTTCCCGTATTCTGTCAGCGCCTTGCAGCGTGAAGGACTGGTGCCGTTAGTTACAGTTTCGTGCCCCTGTCGTGCGGCTTGTAGGGCGGCGCTTCGGGGCGGAATGTGTCGGGCTGTATAACGCATTGATACACAATGCGTTGCAAAAGGCCATGTTTCAGGCTCTAAAAGGTGGCCTTTTAGGCTGCAAAAGACGGTCTTTCTGACGGCGAAAGGTGCCCTTTCAGAACATGAAAGGCGGCCTCTTGATGATAAGAGTGCCGCCTTTCTCTTCAAAGTTAATATTATCGTGCTTCCAATTAGTCGGTTTTATGCCTCGCCGCCGTCTGCGAGCACGCCTTTGAGCGTTGCGCTCGAGCTGTCGGTTATCCTTACCCTTACGGTCTGGCCGATGTGGCAGTTGCCCTTGTCGAACACCACCACCTTGTTCTGTCCGGTGCGTCCGAAGAGCTGTTCGCGGCTGCGCTTGCTGAAGCCCTCTATCAGCACGTCGAACTCCTTGCCTACGTCCTTGGCGTTCGACTCTGCCGACAGCTTGGTCTGCAGCTCTATCATCTCTGCCAGGCGGCGCAGCTTAACTTCCTCTGATACGTCGTCGGGCAGGTGCTTCGATGCGTATGTGCCGGGGCGCTCGCTGTATTTGAACATGAAGGCAGAGTCGTAGCCCACCTCACGCATCAGCGAGAGCGACATCTGGTGGTCTTCCTCAGTCTCGCTGTGGTAGCCCACGAATATGTCGGTAGATATTGCGCAGTCGGGTATTATGCGGCGTATGGCCCTCACGCGGTCCATATACCACTCTCTTGTATATTTGCGGTTCATCAGCTTCAGTATGCGGTCTGATCCGCTCTGCACGGGCAGATGTATGTGATGGCAGATGTTTGGCATCTCGGCTATCACGCGCAGCGTGTCGTCGCTCATGTCCTTCGGGTGGCTCGTGGTGAAGCGTATGCGCATGTCGGGCACGGCCTCTGCCACCATGCGCAGCAGTGCCGGGAACGCCACTTTCTCGCTCTTGTCGTCGCCTTTGCCGTCGTTACCCTCGCTGTTTACTTTTTCATTTTTACTTTTTAATTCTCCTAAGTAGGAGTTAACGTTCTGTCCGAGCAGCGTAACTTCCTTGTATCCGTGTTCGTGCAGGTCGCGCACCTCGCGCAGAATGCTCTCCACGTCGCGGCTGCGTTCGCGTCCGCGGGTGTAAGGCACGATGCAGTAGTGGCAGAAGTTGTTGCATCCGCGCATGATGCTCACGAATCCTCCCACGTGCGGTCCGCATATTCTCTGCGGCATTACGTCGCGATAAGTCTCCGTTGTAGACAGCTCGATGTTCATCGCCTTGTGTCCCGTCTCGGCCTGAGCTATGAGGTCGGGCAGGGTGAGATAGGCGTCGGGTCCGGCCACGAGGTCGGCATGATGGTTCTCGAGCAGGTCTTCCTTCACTCTCTCGGCCATGCATCCCAGCACTCCGATAATCATTCTTCTGCCCTTGCGCGTCATGGCGTGCAGGGTGTCGAGGCGGTTGAGCACTTTCTGTTCGGCATTGTCGCGCACGCTGCACGTGTTCAGAAACACGGCGTCGGCTTCGTCAACGCTTTCGCACAGTTCATATCCGGCCATCTTCATCACCGAGGCCACAACCTCGCTGTCGGCCACGTTCATCTGGCAGCCGTAGGTTTCTATAAATAGTTTCTTCATCTTCGTTGTTATTGGTGTTTTAGGGGGATGGGAGCAATGGGACTGATGATACTTATACTTTGCCGGCTGATGCCGCCTCGCAGGGCTTGCGGCTGTCGTCGCCGGGCGTCCGCTCACTCTCTTTCATCGCCCAGTATTATCTTTGTTATCTCGGCCATGAGGCGCGCGTTGTCGGCGTCGCTCATCTTCGAGTCTTTTATCAGTATGGCTATGGCCACCTGTCTGCCGTCGGGCATGGTCACCACTCCGGCGTCGTTGTCGGCCATCTTGGTGCCGTCAGCCATGCGGAATCCCGTGCCGGTCTTGTGTGCCAGCGTCATTCCTTGGCTCAGTCCGGCCTTTATCTTGTCGGCTCCCGTGGTGGTTGCGGCCAGCGCCTGCTTTATGCAGCGGTCGTATTCGCCGCTGAGCAGACGGCCGTCGTATAGCTTACGGAGCAGCCACACCACCGACTCGGGCTTGCTCCAGTTGGCATAGCTGTTTATCGGTGCTTCATACATCGTGGCCTCCGTCTCCGACAGATGGCAGTCTTTTATGCCCATGGCGTGTATCTCGCGGTCAACGCTGTCTATGCCTCCTGCCATGGCTATCAGTATGTCGGCGGCGTTGTTGTCGCTCTCGGCTATGGCGTAGCGTATCAGCTGCGGCAGCGTTATGCTGAACCTGCCGTCGGGATGCAGCTTCATCAGCGGACTGTATGTGTCCTTGCGCATCTGCTCAGGCGTTATGTTGAGCGTCGTGTCCACCGCTGCGCCCCTGCGCTCCATGTCTTTCAGCAGGGCAACGGCCACGTGGAGCTTGAACACGCTCATCAGCGGATACAGCCTTTCGTTGTTCATGCTGTGTATGGCGTTGCCTTCCATCCATGCCACGCCTATCTCGGCATCCTTGCCTTCAGCGAGTTTCTTTATGGCAGCAAGCTTCTTCTGCCCTTCGTATTGCGGCATTTCTGCCGTCACGGCAGCGCCTTCCGTCGTGCTTTCACAGCCACTTTCGCGGCCGGCAGCTTGCGTTCCGGCGCAGCACATAAGGCATAGCGCAGCTGCGGCTGCCCTCATCGTTATCTCTTTAAGCATTGTCTTTGCTCCTATGTTATGTCGCCTTTTCCGGCCATATGCATCAATGCGTGCAGCAGCCGGCTGCCTTTGGCGCTTATTTCGTTACTGAAGTTATCTTGTTGCGCGTGCCTCTCATGTTGGTGAGGAAAGCCTTTGCCGAACCGAACTTCAGGAACATGTCGAGCCTTACGGGTATGTGGTTGGCGTCGTCGGTTACGAAGAAGCGCGCTATCTCGCGCCATTCGCCCTTGTCCTTTTCGGTGTACGACAGTTCGAGGCAGCGGTATTTCACGCCGTTGTCGGCCTTCACGGTCTTGCGTCCCATGAATTTCAGCTTCGCGGGGTTAAGTCCGTTGCCGTCGGCGATGGGGAAGTCAACCACGTAACCCTTCTTCCAGTTGGCCGGGTCGAAGCTGCGCGCCCTGAGAAATATGTTCATCATGTCGTAGACACACTCGCCGGGAGTAACCGTGCGCTTCTCCACCTTGCCGTCCTTGTGCAGTCGGCTCTGTGTTATCTTGCACTTTCCGCCCGGATAGCTATACCACACCTGGTCTACGGTGTAGCGCTTTCCTTCGAGCGCTCCCTTGCGGTAGTAGAGCGGTGCGAGGTTGGTTGTTGAATAGCAGAGCAGCGTGTCGCGCATCACGAACATCTTGTCCATCTTGCTGTTGCCCCTTGTGGTGAGGCTGGCGCGGTAGGCCTGCTGCCCGTTATACTTGCTTTGCACTATCGACATCGAGGCGGTGCCTACTCTTACCCATACAAACTTCCAGTTGTAGTACAGGTTGTATGACAAGAACTCGCCCGACTTGAAGGCTGTGTTTCTGAAGCTACACTGCGCCATGGCTGCCACGGCAGTTGCAATCAGCATTATTGCCAGTGTGAGTGTTCTTAGATGTTTCATGATATGTGCATTTTTGTTTGTGTCCTGTTCTTTCCGTGCCGGCCGGCGGCTTGCTGTCAGCGTGCCTGTCGTGCGTGCCGTCAGTTGCCCGGATATGGTATGCCCATGCTCTTGGCCCGGTCGAGGTTACGCTTCTTTATGGTCTTTTCCTGTTCGGGCTTCTGCTTTGTTATCTCCATGGGTTTTTGCTTTTCGAGGCTCCGTGCCGTTGGATTCCACGTCAGGTTGAGGTCCCATTTAGCCTTACATTCTATCTTTTCGGGATAGTAGTAGGTGGTTTCGGCCTGTCGGTCGGCGGCATATTCGCCCGTGTCCCACTTGCCGTTCTTGTTCGAGTCGATAAACATCCTGGCGTAATATGTGCCAGGCTTTACGTAGAAGAACGACGCGTTGCCGTCGGTTGTGGTCGTCTCTTTCACCACTTCGTCAGAGTTGTTGAGCATCTGTACCACCACCGTGGTGTCGGCCATGCCCGTTATGTTGAACATAAGCGTGGCAAAGGCGTCTTCGGTCTGTATCTTGAAGCCTGTCTTGAACGGCGCGGTGGTCTTGCCGTAGATGTCGGTGAAGGCCATGGTGTCGGTCTCCAGACTGTATTCCGTGCCCGGCCGCCACTCTCCGAGCAGCTCGTAGATGCGGTTGGTGCCTGCCTTCTGCCGCAGCACGAACGGCGATTTATACCACAGCGTGTCGTGCTTCGAGTAGAGATGTATGCAAGCCGTGTCCACCTTCTGCAGCGGTGTGGGCATCTCGATGGTTATGTTCTGGTCGGGCGCAGGCTCTGACTGCACGTTGTATTTGGGCTCGAGCGCCTCGGCGGGCATCTCCGTCTGGTATTCCTTGCCGCGCTTCTTGGCTTTCTCCTGTGCCTTCTGCCACTCTTCAAACTGCTCTTTCTTCTGCTTCATGCGCTTCTCGTAAGGCTCCTTTGACAGCACGTCGAGCGTGTCGGTCTGCATCTGCAGCACTCCAAGCGTGTCGGTGGCGAGATATTTCAGCTCCATTCTGAGCGTGTCCTGGTTGACGAGCGTGGTGTCCTTCAGCCAGTAGGTGATGGTGTCCTGCTTCTCTGTCGTCTCAATGATGAAGGCGTCCTGCTCGTTGAAGTTGAGTCCCTTAATCTCCGGCAGCTGCTTGTTGCCGTAGCTGAAGTAGAGCGTGAAGCGGTTGGCATAGGTTCTTTCGCTCTTCAGCAGGTATCGGTCGGTCTGCTCTTCGGTGAAGGCTCGCAGCACGATGTCGTCGGGCAGGAAGTGGGTGTAGGGCACCCGGCGTATTGAGTCGATGCGGAGCGAGTCGCGCCAGATGGTGTCCTGCCTTATGTCGGGCTTGAAGGTTGGCTCTATTATGTCGTGATTGAATGCCAGCTGTTCGCTCTTCTGATTGAAGATATAGTTGTTGTCGGCGTCAGAGAGCGCGTATATGCGGTATTTTCCGGTGGCAATGCCTTTGATGATAAACTTGCCGCGGCTGTCGGTTCTCGACACTCTGAGCATGGGCTGGCGTGTGAATATGCTGTCGCTCAGGTCGCTGTAGAGGCCTACGAGGATGCCTTTAATGGGCTCGAGGTTCTGCGCGTTGAGCACGTATCCTGCCACTTCGAGCGTGTCGATGTGGTCGCCTGTCGAGAAAGTGTAGGTGTAGTTGCCCAGCGGGTTGTTCTCGTTGTTGTCGCTGATGGCGTCGGAGAAGTCGACGGTGTAGGTGGTGTTGGGCTTGAGCGAGTCTTTAATCTCCACCACGATGCGCTTTCCGGCGGCCTTGATTTCGGGCGTCTCGATCTGCGGAGGCGATATGACGACCTTCTCGGTGGGGTTGTCCACCTGGATATATTCGTCGAAGTTGATGCCTATCTTGCGCGTATTGACGTTTATGCTCTTGTCGGCGGGCGAGCTTCCGGTTATTCTCGGCGGCGTCTCGTCATACCATCCGCCGTCGGGCTGTCCCATCCTGGCGCACGACGTGATTATCACGGCGGCCATGAACGTCAGCAGGGCCAGTGCGCCTTTCTTCAGGCGTGCTGCTCTGTGGCGTGCCTCGGCGGCGTGTGCGCTGCCGTTTGTGGTGCTGCGCCGTCTGCTGTTGCGCTGTGTGTCAGTGTTCATCGTCTTCGGTGTTAAATCTCAGCATTTGTTCTATGATGTCGCGGCTGTTGCTAAGTCGCGGCACCTTGTGCTGTCCGCCCAGCTTGCCCTTCGACTTGAGCCAGTCGTTGAACAGGCCCGTGCGCGCCTTCACGATGTCGAGGTGCTGAAGGGTTATGTCCTTGTAGCGCTTTGCCTCGTAGTCGCTGTTTATCTCCTGCAGCTTCTTGTCGAGCAGTGATGCAAAGCGGCCGAGGTCGTCGGGCTCTCTTGAGAACTCGATGAGCCACTGGTGGCGGCACTTGGCGTTGCCGTCCATGAACACCGGGGCGGCTGTGTATTCGAGCACCTCGGCACCCGTCTCGCGGCAGGCGTGGGCAAGGCCCTGCTCGGCGTTGTCGACGATTAGCTCCTCGCCGAAGGCGTTGATGAAGCTCTTGGTGCGTCCGGTGATTATAAACTTGTAGGGATTGGTTGACGTAAACTTGACGGTGTCGCCTATGATGTAGCGCCACAGTCCGCACGACGTTGATATGACCATGGCATAGTTTACGCCTGTCTTTACGCCCGTTATGGGCACTACGGTGGGATTTTCGGCTCCGAACTCGTCCATCGGGATGAACTCGTAGAACACTCCGTAGTCGAGCATCAGCAGCATCGACGGGTCAGAGGGGTCGCTCTGCAGGCCGAAGAAGCCCTCGCTGGCGTTGTAGGTCTCCATGTAGTGCATGCCGGGCGAGGTGATGAGCTGCTCATACTGCTTGCGGTAGGGCGTGAAGGCCACGCCTCCGTGGAAGAACACTTCAAGGTTGGGCCACACCTCCTCGAGGTGAGTCTTGCCCGTAAGCTCCATCACGCGTGTCAGCACGGAGAGCATCCACGAGGGCACGCCGCTCAGGTTGGTCACGTTCTTGTTCATCGTCTCGCGGGCTATGCGGTCGCGCTTCACCTCAAAGTCAGACAGCAGCGCCGTCTGCTTGCACGGCACTCTGACCAGGTTTGCCAGCGGACTGATGTTCTCTATCAGTATGGCGCTGAGGTCGCCCACAAGGCTGTTGCGCAGATTATAGTTGGGCGAGTGGCTTCCGCCCAGTATGAGGCTCTTGCCGTCGAACAGCCGGCTCTTGGGGTTGTTGCGCAGATAAAGGGCCACGGCGTCCTTGCCGCCCTGATAGTGAAGGTTCTGCAGACCGTCGTGACTTACGGGTATGAACTTGCTCTTGTCGTTGGTCGTGCCCGACGACTTGGCATACCACTTTACCGTTCCGGGCCAGAGCACGTCGCTCTCTCCGTGGCGCATGCGGTCGATGTCATTCTTCAGTTCCTCATAAGTGTTCAGCGGCACGTTAGCCGCAAAGTCCTCGTATGACTTCATATTGCCGAATATGTGCTTTCTGCCGTATTCGGTGTCCTTGGCACGGCCCGTCAGATATGCCAGCACCTCGTTCTGAAGTGCCCCGGCCTCATTGATGTGCCGCTCAAGCTCCTTCTGCCGCGGCAGAAACAACTTGCCAATTATGCTAGTAATGCTCATCTTCTAAGAGGTATTTTTAAGCTGCAAAGTTAGTCTAAACTTTTGTAATACGATAAGATTTTTAATATTCTTAACACGCGCGCACATCTTTACGCCGGGGCCTTGCAGGCCGTGTGGCGTGCGTGCTGCCGCCGGCCGTTTTATGAAAGATGCCCTTTCGCCTTGCAAAAGGCCACCTTTCGCCGCCTGAAACATGCCCTTTTGCAGCCCGAAAGGGCACCTTTTGCATGGCTGGGCGCAACGCCCTGTCAGCCAGTATGTTACAAGTCGCCTTCCGCCTTGGCTGCACAGGCACCGTAAGCGGCGGCGGCACGGCATGAGAAACTGCCTCAAAAACCATGCCATGCCCATGCCACGGCGCAGCCCTTGCCCTGCCGCGGCGTAAAATAAACGGCCCGACATTGCCGGTTTTCAGAAAAAAATCATATATTTGCAGAAACATACCTTACACACATAACAAGCATAACTTATGAGTCATCCACTATGGTCTGATGAATACTGGCTGCTGCTCATGCAGCTCTATCAGCGCAAGCCGGCAGGCATAAAGCCCCTCTACTCGCGCGGAATGGTAGAGCTGAGCCTCGAGCTGCACATACCTCCACACTATCTTTACGAGCAGATGTTCAGTCTGCGCCGTGCCGCCACGCCCCGGCTCGGGCGACTATGGGCCACATACGGCGATAACCCCAGGCGCCTGTCGCGCGACGTGAAAGTGCTTAGGAGCATGGCAGGATTCAGCAACGCAGCCCTGTTCTACGACGGAGTGGCCATGCACGAGTCATTCGAGCGCGACTTCAGGCCCATGCCCTCATGCGGCCAGCTCATGCCGATGATGCTTATAATAATACTCGACCAATATTTCCGCCTGACGCCCGCCACGATGGTGCGCAACACGCCCGAGATAGCCGAGCTGTCGAAACTCATGGGCATAAAGGCCGACGTGGTGGTGGAGGTGATGGAGACGTTCCAGACCTTCGACCCTTATCTCAACCGCAGCAAGGCCCAGCCGTCGCCGCTCACCGACGAGTGCCGCCGCGTGTGGCAGCGCTACGGCAACGGCAACCCCGAAGAACTGTCGTCGCTGGCAGCGCAGCTGAAGGCATATTTCGGCTGAAAACGATGCATACGGAGCAATCGCTAATATTCAGATATAAAACTAATTGAAGAAATGAGAATGACAATCAGGACAACGTTGATCAACGTTATGCTGCAGGTGGCGTGTGTGCTTGCGGCAGGAGCGCAGGTGCAGGAGCCCTGCGGAGTGTATGAGGCAGCCGACAAGGTGGACGGGCTAACCCGTCAAGGCTACATGGAGATAAACATAAAGGAGCCCGCCGTGCCCGATTTTTCGCAGACATTCGTCAAGGGCGCCACCCACAACTTCAGTCTTTTGCCTTCAGACTTCATGAAGAAGCCCTCACGCTATTTTGCCGGAAAGAAAGCCACGGGCTTCATCAAGTATCGCAGCAAGATACTTATCAGCAACACCGAAACCCTGATGCTGACCGACCCCGAGCCCGTGCAGGGCGGCTACAGGCTTAAGTGGGCAAGCGACATGGGCAAGACCGGCACCTGCACTATGACCATTGCAGCCGACGGCACGTTGTGGTTCACAGGCCTTGGCACCTTCGACAAGAGCATAGGTCCCGACAAGCTGGTGTTCGTAAGGCAGCCCGGGCAGACCGCAGCAAGGACATATCTGGCAGCCGGAAGCGACAAGCCGCAGCAAGGAGGCGGCACGCCTGCCGCAGACAAGCCCGCTACAGGACAGACCGCCAACGGCCCGAAGGGCGGAGAGACGTCGGCATCAGCCGTGGACAAAGGTCAGACCACACTGCCCACAGACGGCACGCCGGCCTACAAGCCCGAGACTGACGCCGACGGAAACATAATGCTGCCGAAGGCAAGCAGCGGCACGCTGACAGGCAGATGGATAGGCGACGGCGGACTGATGATAAAGCTCAACTCGATTATTAAGTCATACAGATATTCCAATGCCGCATATCACGGATTTATAACCATGGAAGGACCGGGATACATCAGCGAGGGAATCGTAGCCGTGGTGAAGCACTCTGACACCTGCGTCGGCCTTTACAGCATACCGCTCGACACCGGCGTGCGCGTAATTCACTACTCTGAGATACATCTCGACCAGTCTGGCCTAGCATCAACCTATCATCTCTGCGGAAGCGTTGAGGTGCGTTCGCAGACATACAAACTTATGACCAACACCGCCATCTATAAGCTGAATCCCATAGACACACGCTATTACGGCATGTTCTCTACGGGCAACGAGGTGAGGCCCGTGCCCCTGAACTTCTACTTCAAGCAGTCATACGACGACGGCTACGGCAACGTGAAGCTGGGCTACGGCTGCATAACCTTGTCGTACAACATGGGCAGCTACATCGACAACGACTTCATCTATGACGCACAGATACAGACAAACGGCAGCGTAAGGATAAAGTATCAGTGCGGCAGAACCGGTAACAAATACTCTGCACTGCTGGTATGGAACAAGGTCAGAAAGTCGTGGTCGGTCACTCAGATTAGGCGTATCGAGGGCAGCAGCGACGACTGCTACATGATGAACAGCCCGCAGATAACGTTCAAGGACGATATCATGTAGGCATACGTCTTGTTGTCAGGCTGTGGCACATGGCTGCCGTGCTGGCGTAACAAATAAACAGAAGAGGCTGTCGCGGGTGTAATCCCTGACAGCCTCTCTTGCTTAATTTAACAGAATTAATGATGAAGCAAGTGCGGATGTCTTGCTGTGATTTATAGCTCCGCTATCTTTTTAATAAAAGCCTTGCCGTTTTTTATGAATATTCCACGCTCCGGACTGTCAACCTTTCTGCCAGAAATGTCGTATATGCTGCCGTTGCTGCCGTTGTCGGTCAACGTCTGGTCAATGCCCGAAGCCGAGCTTTCGTTTGTTATGTAGACCACGTCTCCAGCCTTGGTCTCTATGTCATAGAGCCAAGTCTCGGGCAGCCTGTTGTTCACGCTCGAGTTGTCAACGTCAACATATTCGTCTCCTGATATCTTCTTTACAGGCATAGAGTAGGTGTAGAACAGCGGATTGGGGTTTTCGCCTTCAGCCTCTTTCACCTCATGTGTGTCCGACTTGATCTTTACGGGCACCCTTAGTCTGAGGTTTCCGCCGAGCGTTGAGCGCAGACGGGCACTCATCAGCTTGCCGTCTTTCCACACCATGTCCTCAAGCACGAAGCCGCCTATGGCTCTCAGACCCTTAATTTCGCCGTCGGCCCATTCGTCAGGAACAGCCGGCATGAGGTTTATAAAGCCGTCGTGGCTTTGCATAAGCATCTCTGCAATGCCCGCCGTACAGCCGAAGTTGCCGTCAATCTGGAATGGCGGATGTGCATCGAACATGTTTGGATAAGTGCCTCCGTCCTGTCCTTCGGTCCTGTCTGCCGGCACAAGCGACAGCTGGTCTTTAATCAGCTTGTAAGCATGCTTGCCGTCAAGACATCTTGCCCAAAGACAAACTTTCCATCCCATGCTCCATCCTGTCGACTCGTCTCCGCGGTACATCAGCGACACCTTTGATGCTCTGAACGCAGCCGGTGTGCGGTAGGGAGATATTGCCGTGCCGGGATACAGTGCCCACAGGTGTGACACGTGGCGGTGATGGTCGTCAGGGTTGTCCCAGTCGTCGCGCCATTCCTGCAGCTGTCCGTATTGTCCTATGCGCAGTGGCAGCATCTTGTCACGCAGGCTCAGCAGCGATTTTGCGAAGTCTTCGTCAGTGGCAAGCGTCTCGGCAGCCCTTGCGGTGTTGGTCAGCAGGTCGCTTACGAGCTCGTTGTCCATGGTTATACCCGCAAAGATGTTTTGTCCTTTATATGCTTTTGGTGAGTTTTCGGGTGAAACCGACGGGCAGACAACCATGAATTTGTCGCGGGGATCCTCTACCATGAAGTCGAGGAAGAACTCTGACGCTCCTTTCATTAGCGGATAAACCTCTTTCAGATAGTCGGTGTCTCCGCTGTAAAGATATCTGTTCCATAAGTGCTGGCAGAACCATGCGTTGGCCGTTGGCCACACTCCGCTGTAGGCTTTGTCCACGGCTCCTGTCATTCTCCACAGGTCTGTGTTGTGATGAAGCATCCATCCGTTGCATCCGTACATGTTCTTTGCCGTTTCGGCTCCTATCTCGCTGAGTTCCTTTATCATCTTTATCAGCGGCTCGTGAAGTTCCGGCAGGTTTGTCGATTCGGCCGGCCAGTAGTTCATCTCTGTGTTAATGTTCACCGTATAACGGCATTTCCATGCAGGGTTTGTGCTGCCGTTCCATTTGCCTTGCAGGTTGGCGGGCTGGCATCCAGGCTGTGATGAACATATAAGCAGGTATCTTCCGAACTGGAAATACAGTTCTACGAGCTGTGTGTCGTTGCCTTCAGCAAAGTCTTCAATGCGTTTGTCTGTAGTCTTCGACGGGTTGCTGTTCTCTCCGAGGTCAAGGCTTACTCTGGCAAACTGTTCCTTATAGTATTCTATATGTTCGGCTTTTGCCGTCTCATAGTCGCGTCCGGCATTCTTCATATATTCGTCAATACGCTTCTGAGGGTCGGCCGAGATATCCTTATAGTTCACAAAATTGGTTGCCATGGCTATGTGGAAGGTCACGGCGTCGGCGTCTTTCACAATCAGCGCGGTGTCGTTCTGTGTCATTGCACCGCCTTCGTTGTCAATTTTTGCATTGACTATGAAGTTCAGTTTTCCGGGCACGTTGTTTGCGGCTTTTGCCGTGGTTCCGCTCAGTGCGAGTGTGTTTCCGCTTACAGAGCGGTCAACTTTCACGCCGTCAGGATAAAACAGGCTTGCTTTCAGGTTTATTGCGCCCTTCTTTGATGCCGTGACTCTGATGATGAGCATCTGGTCGGTGAACGACGTGAAGGCCTCTTCCGTGTAAGTTACGTCGCCCACTCTGTAGGTTACTGTCGACACAGCGTTGTCTATGCTGAGCTGTCTGCGCAGCGAAGAGTAGTCTTTATGGCCGTCGTATTCGATGCGCAGGCTTCCTGCCGGCTGGTATGATGCACCGAATCCGTAGTCTCTGTCGGCCAGGATTTGTGTCTCGGCCAGCGCCTGTGCCTCGTCGCTCTTGCCGCTGAAGACCAGCTGTCGCAGGTTATCAAGATACTTAGGTGTCTCAGCGTTGTAGTTTTTGTAGGGCGAGCCTTTTGATATAGTCTCCTCGTTGAGCTGATATTCCTCGCATACGGGATTGCCGTATACCATTGCCGCTATGCGTCCGTTGCCGAGCGGCAGGGCTTCGTTCCAGTTGCCGGCAGGCTTGTCGTACCATAGCTCCAGCGGTTCTCCGGCATAAGAGCCGAGCGCCATTGCCAGCGTTGTGATGATTGTTAATAGTTTTTTCATTATTGATAGATTTTAAAATAGATTGTTTGTTCGATGCAAAGGTATTGTTTGTGGCAATGCTTATGGTGGACAAATATTTTAAAAAGGTTCAAAATAGTCTTTTTGTCACGACGTAAACGGGGATTTTATGTTTTTTTCTTACTTTTGCAGTAGAATAATGATATTATGAGAAAAGCAAGTCTGGCAATCTTTTGTTTTTTGTTTATGACGTTATTGTGTGCGGCTTCCGACGTGCGTATTGTACATTTTGACAATGACGACGGGCTCGACCACAACATTGTTACGTGTATTATTCAGGACCGGGAGGGGTATATATGGCTGAGCTCGCGCGACGGACTGAGCCGTTACGACGGCTACAGCTTTGTCAATTACAAGGCTCAGCCAGGCGACGGCTGTCCTCTTGAGTCGAACCGTATTGACCAGATTTGGGAGTTGCCAGACAATAATATACTCTGCATGTCGGGACACCGGACCCTCAACCTGGCGGGATGCAAGTATTATGTATTCAACCGCAAGACGGGCAAGTTTGAGGTTTACAGGGGCAAGAATCTGCCCGGAGGCTCATATTATGTGGCCGACAAGAATGTGATGAAGCGCATATCTTCTCTGAAAGAGTATGAAGGCCTGGAGACAAGGGTGATGTGCGAGGACAGGCAGGGAGGCTATTGGGTGCGCACCAACCGCGGCATAGACAGGGTTACGTTTGTGAAGGAGCCTCTGAAGAACACGAAGTTCAGCAATTTTGGCGAAGAAGTGGTCAGAGCCTTGCATCAGGACAGGGCCGGACGGGTGTGGATTGCCGACAAGAACGGCTTTGTGAGGATTGTCGACCGCAACCTGGGCAATGTCAGATATCTGTCTGCCGACGGCAGGATTACGCCTGCTGCGGCTGTATTCGGCCATAACGTGTATTGTATTTATGAAGACCGCCACGGGCAGATATGGCTCGGCACCAAGCCCGGCGGGCTGTTCAGGCTGCGCAGAAAAGGGCAGGGATGGGTGCTCGACCGCTATGTCAGCGGCGGCAGAAAGCCTTTTGGCATTAACTGCAATTCTGTGTATGCCATGGCTGAGGACAGATACGGACGCCTGTGGATAGGCACCTATGGCGGCGGACTGAATGTGGTGGAGAGGCCGGAGGCCGACATGCCGCGCTTTATCAATAAGGACAATGTGCTTTCAGGCTATCCGCGCGGGGCGCTCAAGGTGAGGTGTCTGATGATGACACGTAGCGGAGTGATGCTTGCCGGAACCGGCAGCGGGCTGTATACGTGCATGATTGACGGCAAGCCGCTGCGCCGGCTGAAGTTCTGGCGAAACGTGAGAAACCCTCATGACCCGTCGAGCCTGAGCAACAATGAGGTGATGGCGCTGGCACGCGACAGCAGGGGCAGGATTTATGTGGCCACTTATGGCGGCGGAACCAACAAGATTCTGTCGCGCAACCTGCTGAGCAACAACATACGCTTCAAGGCTTATACCACGGCTCAGGGTCTTGCCTCGGATGTCAATGTGTCGTTGGCAGCATGGCGTGGCGACAGGCTGTGGATAGTGTCAGAGGCCGGTCTGACGCTGTTTGACACTAACCGCGATGTTATGATTAACTATATGAGAGGCTTCTTCAGGGAGGGTTTTGCCTTCATGGAGACCATGCCGCTGTGTCTTGACAACGGCTACATGCTCTTCGGAACCACTCAGGGCGTGTTCGGTTTCAGCCCGTCTGACGTCGGCAAGAGCAATTTTGTGCCGCGTATTGTGTTCGGATGCGACGACTATGTTGAGCTTCCGGCCGACAAGAAGAACTTTACGATAGAGTTTTCGGCGCTCGACTATAATAAGAATGAGGATATATGGTATGCCTACCGCATGGACGGAGTGGACGGCGAGTGGATATACACCAAGTCGCATTCGGTAAGCTATGCGGGCATTCCGCCGGGAACGCACACCTTCAGGGTGCGCTCAACCAACGGCGACGGCATCTGGACTGACAATGAACGTACCGTGACGATACACCGTACCCCGGAACTTACGGAGACGCCCCTGGCATGGATGCTGTTTGGCGGGGCGCTGCTTGCAGCCCTGATAGTTATATATAAGGTGGCAAGATATATCAGCCGGCTGCGCAAGGAGGTGAACGAGATAACCACGGTTACTAATGAGAAGATTGAATATCTTAAGAACAAGGTGCATGAGCTTCTGACAGAAAGGCGCGACATGGACGTGGCTGAAGGTGAGGAAGCAGCCGCCGAAACCACAGACAGCCTGTTCAGAAACAAGGCCATGGGATTTATCAATGACAATATAGCCAACTCTGACCTGTCGATAGACGACTTCTGCAAGGCCATGGGCATGAGCCGCACTGTGCTCTATGTAAGGGTGAAGAAGGTTTTTGGTTCGTCGCCCAACAACTTTATACAGGAGATACGCATTAAGAAGGCTCTTGCTTTAATGAAAGATCCGGGCGTGAGCATATCGGAGGTGGCCTACAAGTGCGGATTCTCCGACCCGAAATACTTCAGCCGCTGCTTCAAGAAGACAATGGGCTGCAGCCCTACCGAATATATGAAGAGGGGCGAGACGGCAGAGCCGTAGCGTCTGGCTGAAAGGCGTGTTGCATGCCCCGGTCTTATAAAATCTGATAGGGCATAGTGCCGCATCTGTCTTAATCTTACAGGCAGATTGATGCTTGCGGCTGAAAGCATAATTCTCCCGATGAGATAAAAGGTGGCCTTTCAGCGTGCAATATGTGCCCTTTTGCATCGTAAAAGGTATCCTTTTGGCGGCTAAAAGGCCACCTTTTGTAAAGTCGTTCTTATCATGTTGATAATCAGCTGGTTAGCCGCTGCGTCCGAGCGGCCCTGCATCATGCGTCGTGCAGGCGTGCCGTTCTTGCCGGAATATCAGGCTACGATACGTCAGAGCCTTGTTATGCATAAGTCAAGATAATAAAAACAGCCGGAGCATATCTCATTGATGATATGCCCCGGCCGTTTTAGTATAGGCGCAGCTTTATTACGGCGCTCAGTGCGTTATTTCATTATCTTTATCACCTTCACGGTGCCGTCGCCCATCTGTCGGCGTATGATGTTGATGCCCTTTACGGCCGATCCGAGCTTCATTCCCGATGTGTTGTATATGTCTTCCTTAACGGTTGTCTCGCTTCCGGCTCCGTTGATGCCTGTAGTGGTCTCGTATGTAGTGCCTTTGCTCAGGCTTCCGTATTCGTTGACAGCCTTTACGGTGAATTTTCCGCAGGTGCCTTCGGCAGGCTTGAAGCTTGTGTCTGTAGATATGCTTACCACCTTGTCGTCGGCGTCAGTTACCACGTAGCATATAGCATATGCCGACTCGTCCCAGCTCAGCGTGCTGCTTGCCGCGTCGTATCTCATGTTGGCAGGAGCGCTCACGGCCTCCATCAGCTTGCGCGGGTTCCATCCGTCAGTGCCTCTTGTTATGGCCTCGTATGTGTATGCGGCAGCCTCCTCGTCGGTAAGTGTAGCCTTGCATGTGCCCGTAACCTTCTGTCCGGTGTCGCCGTCAGTATATTCATATTCGGTGCGTCTGTTGCTCAGGTCAACAGGATTGCCGTCGGCATCCATGCTGTTGTATTCGGCAAACAGAGCCGGAATGGCTCCCATGTTGTTCCAGCCCTCAGGCTTTATGCCTATCTTCATCGTAGTGTTGAGCCATACGGTCTTTGGAGCGTTGTGCCACGGGCGTCCCAGCGCCGTCTTGTTGTCGTTGGCAAGCTCGTTGCCGTCTATGGTGCAGTTGCTGAACACGTATCCGAACTTTGTTCCTTCCTTATGGCATGGTGCCACGATCACAGATCCGCTTCTGACGTTGTATAGCGTGCAGCCTTCGAGCAGGACGTCGCCTCCGCCGTAGAAGTAGTCTACCGCACCCTCAATCCAGCAGTCTTTCACGTAGTGGCGGTCTGCCATGTTTCTTGAAGAAGTCTGCCATGTGTCCTGATAAGAGCGGAACTTGCAGTTGTAGAACGTCATGCGGTCGTTGCGCGAATACATGGCCAGACCCATCGGTCCCGACTGGTTGTCAACGCCCCAGCTGTTATAGAAGGTTATGTTCTCAGTGTAGAAGTCGCTTGCATTCACCTCAACCACGCTGCTGTAGCCGTAGTTGTCTGACTGCGGATTGTTCGTAGACCATTCGTATCCTACGTCAGAGTTTCCTCCGTTGTTGATGGTATGCTTTATCACGGTCTTCTCCTTGTCCTGTCCTATAAGATGTATGAAAGGCTTGCTCTCAGGTATCAGCACGAGTTCGTCATACTCTCCGTTCTCAACAAATATGAGGTAAGGCACGCTGCTGTTGTCAGGAGCGGCGTCGATGGCCTCCTGAACCGAAGTGAAGTCGCCCGAGCCGTCGGCAGCCACCACGGCGTCGAACACTTTCTTCTCGGGTTGCGGGCGCTGCATTGTGGTAAACTTGAATGTCGTGCCTTCAAAGGCGTTGCCGTTGAGGTCGGTCAGTGCGCCCTTGGGTACAACCACCTCACACTCGGTGCCGTATCCCATGTCGGCATAGGCATAAGTGGCTGTCTTGCTTCCGAATACAGGTGTCATGGCCTTTCCGTTTATCGTTACGTCGCCTGAGCCTGCTTTCACCTTCTCGTTGAAGTGGAGCACCACGTTGCCTGATGCTGAGGCAACGTCAGAGCCGGCCTCGGGCGATGTGGCAACAAGCTTCGGCGCCTCATGGTCGTCCTTCTGTTCGTTGTCGGCATATACAACTATGTCGGCAAGATAGAATCCCTCTGTGTCGCTGTCCGACGGCTCGCCGGCCAGTCCGCTTTCGGTGTCGCCTATCCAGCGCACATACACCTGTCCGCTGAGACCTTCGGGCAGTGTGCCCTCAAGCACCATCCACTGGCTGCTCTCGGTGCCGCTTCCCATGTCGATAGAGCTGAGGTCGGTGTAGTTTACGCCGTCGGTAGAGTATTGCATCTTCTGTATCTTGTGCACGCAGGCGTTGTCGAGAGCCGCCAGTGAGTGCACCTTGATGTTCTTATATCCGTCCACTACAAACTTAGCCACAAGGTAGCGTGGGTTGTCCATGTCGGCCCTTTCGGTGTAGCGGCGTATGCAGTTGCGCTCAATGCCGCCGAATGTGCGTGTGCTTGCGCCCCAGTTGGTTGTCTTTCCGTCGCCTTCATACAGCTGAAGGTTGCCTGTGTTGTCTGTCGTGAAGCTGTAGTCGCCGGGGCGGTTTCCGCGCGGCTCGCTTACGCTGAAGTCCCATCCTACGATGAACGGAACCACGTCGAACGTAGCCGTAAACGTCTTGTCGCCGTTCATCACCACAGTCTTTTGTGCGTCGCTGCTGCCGTCGTTCCAGTAGAGGAAAGACGTTACAGAGTTTGGCACCACCTTCATCGTAACGCTTGTTCCGCTTTCATACTTACCGTCAACGGGTTCCGGCGTGAGCGACACGTTGCCCCATTTGGCTCCGTCGCCGCTTTTGTTTATGTTGAGGGTGTATGTCTCAACCGAAGAATACACGGCTGTGATGTCCATGTCCTTCTCAATGTTGAACGTGTATGGGTTCTCTGTCGACAGTATCTGTCCGTCTTTGTCCTGCCACTGCTTGAATCTGAATCCGTAGTTGGGCGTTGCCGTTATCGTAACTTCGCTTCCGGCCTCATAGTCAGCCTTTGCCGGAGTTACCGTTCCGGCGTTTTCCGGGCTGTTGGTAACGTTCATGTGTACGGCATTTGTGAGGTTCTTCAGCCATCTCGGGTCGCCTATCGGGCCTCCGTCTGTAGCTGCCGTAGCCATGGGCGACTCTGAGGTTATGCTGAAATCGCCGTTTTCAGGGTCTGGGAAAGGTATGTTTGTCAGTCCGAAGTCGGCCAGCGTATAGTCCGAAATCTCTGTGTCGGCCGCGCTTGCCTGGTTGTATGTTCCGTAGTCGGCTATCAGGTTTTTCTCTGCCAGCAGATATCCGCCCGTGGTGTTTAGTATGTTTGGCGTCTGTCCGTCAACGCCGGCTTTGTATATAATGTTGTTTCTGAATGTGTATTCAGAGAACAGTCCCACTTTGTTTCCAGTGTTGCAGATGGCATATTTTGATGCTTTCGACCATTTGTAGACTGTGTTGTTGCTGAATGTGAACAGCATGTCGATGTCTACATTCATTGAGTTGGGCGAGAAGAAGCTCTCTCCGCCTTTATAGTTATATAGTGTAGAGTTGGTTATGCTCACCTCTCTTACGCCGTGTTTCGGGTAGATAAAGTTGTATCCTCCGTCGCCGCAGTCGTGTATTATACATCTGTCCATCTCAATCTTGTCTATCACATGCCCCTCGTTGTTGGTGCGCAGGAAGCATCTGTTAATGGCCGACAGGTCGCAGTTGCGCAGTGTGATGGTCTTTATGTCACCATAGGTGAGGTCCATGAAGTAGCTGTCGTTGGGTTTGATAACGAGCCCCTCCATAATAATTCCTCCTCCGGTTACAGACGCATCGCTTCCGCGAAACTTTACTCCGAACACCACTTCGGCTCCTTCTGCAGCCTTCAGGGTGACAGTCTTGCCGTCTGGAAGATTGATGTCTCCGGTGTATGTTCCCTCTTCCATGAGCAGAACGTCACCGTCTTTTGCTCCTTCATACGTTGCCTTGAACGTAGAAGGGTCTACATTGATGTCTGTGGCGCTGCATATCAGCGGCACAAACAGAAATAATAATAATGCTTTTAGCTTCATGATAGATTTTTGATTTGATTATATTTTTTTAGTGCTCAAAGGTAGATATAATGCCCTTCATGGTGGTTCAAAATAATACTGAAAGGGTGGATAATCGTATATTGTAGCCTTGTTTGGTCCGATATTATGGCTGTTTGGGATTGTTTTCCGCTGTTTTTGCTGTTGTCATCATGTGCATGCCGTTGCCTGTCTTATGGCTTGCGGCTGTAGATGATATAGGATTGTCGTGGCTGATGCAGGTTAAAAAATATGGTTGCAGGGTTGCGTGCATAGTTGTTTTTAAGTAACTTTGCGCTTATGAACAAGATTATATTGCTGTCGGCAGTACTGTTCATGCTGCTTTCGTGCGGCAGGAAGAGTGAGGACAAGGAGGCGTTCAGGGTGGAGGTGATGAACAAGATCACGCCCGTGAAAGACCAGGGGAACAGTTCGCTCTGCTGGGTATATGCCATGCTGGCCACCATAGAGAGCGAGTGCCTGATGAAGGGCGACTCGGTCAATCTGTCGGCTGCCTATGTTGCGCGCAACCTTATGCGCCGGCAGGCTGAGAGATGCTATCTTACGCAAGGCCGGTCGGGCTTCACCACGCGAGGCGTGTCGCCCAGGCTGATACACATGATACTTGACTCGGGCCTGATGCCATACGACTCTTACCGCTCTGAATGCAACTTCAACGTGCTCTGCCGCAAGCTCGACTCGCTCTGCCGCAACGCCGTAGGGAGGCGCACGGGGCTCGACGCGCTGATGAGGAGCACCGACAGCATGCTCGATGATGTGATTAATCCCGTGCCGCTGCACGTGTGGATGCTCGGGGCTGAGTACACTCCGCAGCAGTTTGCGCGCAGCGTGTGCCGCGACGATGAGTATCAGGCGCTGACCAGCTTTACGCATATGCCGTTTTATGAGGACGTGGTGCTCGACGTGCCCGACAACCGTTACGGCGACAAATTCTACAATGTGCCCATAGACACGATGATGAACCGCATTGAGAGTGCGTTGCGCCGCGGCCACAGCGTGTGCTGGGAGGGCGACATAACCGAACCGGGATTCTCGTTTGAACGCGGCGTGGCACGTCTCCGTGACAACCGTAGCATGGCGTCGCAGGATGAGCGTCAGCGGTCGTTCGAGACCTTCCGCACCACCGACGACCACTGCATGGAGCTGATAGGGATAGCCCGCGACAGGAAGGGCGACCGCTATTTTATATGCAAAAACTCGTGGGGCACCGGCAATCCTTACGGCGGACTGATGTTCATGTCGGAGGCATACGCAAGGCTTAAGACTGTTGCCGCTGTTGTACCGGTGGACACTGCCGACCTGCGCCGCATCCGTTAGGCCTGTGGCATGCATCCTGCCGGGCGGCAGAGTCAGCCGTTTTACAGTTCTGTAAGCATCCTTCCGCATAGCGGTATGTATGCTTTCATGTTGTAAAGGGTATGTCCTTGCGTTGCGATATGTATGCTTTCACGTTGTAAAAGGTATGCTTTTGCGTTGCGATATGTATGCTTTTGCATTGTAAAAGCTATGCTTTCATGCTGCGATATGTGCCCTTTTGCGGTGTAAAAGACGGCCTTTTGCAGTGCGGCTTGACATGGGGCAAAGAGCCGTCGTGGCGTGTGAGAGTGTAGATCAGTATGTTTATAACGATATATTTATTTTGTTTTTTATGAACGACAGAAAGTTTTTGAGTGATAACATTAAGGCAGTGATACTTGATTTTGACGGCACCGTGGGCAATTCGCGCGGTCTTATAGTGCGCACAATGCAGCAGACTATAAGGCGGCTGGGGCTGCCGGAGAGAAGTGAAGAAGAGTGTGCGTCGATGATTGGGCTGCCGTTGAAGGAGACGTTCACGAGGATTATCGACATGGACGACGCCATGGGCGACCGCTGTGCCGAGGTGTACAGAGAGATATTCAAGGAGAACAACCAGCCGGGAGTGGTGAGCCTGTTCCCCAACGTGCGCGAGACGCTCGACGCAATACACCGCAGCGGCAGGATGATAACGCTGGCGAGCAGCCGCTCGAGGGCGTCGCTGCTGGGCTTTGTGGCCGACATGGAGCTTGGCGGATTCATATCCTACGTGCTCGGTGCGGGCGATGTGCCCAACGCCAAGCCTGCCCCCGACATGGTGGTCCGCACGATGGAAGACCACGGACTGAGGCCCGACGAGTGTGTCGTGGTGGGCGATACGGCCTTCGACATAGGCATGGCTCATGGCGCCGGCGTGTGCGGTGTGGGCGTTACTTACGGCAACGGCAGCCGCGAAGAGCTCGAGGAGTGTGGCGCCGAGTTTGTGATTGATGATTTTTCGCAGCTTTGCGGCATCCTGAAAATCAACGGATGATGCCTCGGTGAGGCTGCATGTGGTGTGGTAAACAATAAAACAAGATAAAAGCATCGGCACGTGTCCCTGCGCGGGAGCTGTGCCGGTGCTTTTATCTTTGTTCTGAAAACGCGGCTGCTTCGCCTGCCGCTATTATATCTTCTTTAGACATCTGGCGTGGAGTGGCAGTGATGTCAGACAGGTCAAACTCGCTGTCAGCGCTGCTTCCGGCCTGCTTTTTCTCTTCAGGTTCAGGTTTTACGTCGCTCACGGGCTCGCTGCTTTTTGCCTTTTCGGGCTGCTTGCTGTCGCCGGCGGTGATGATGAAGTCTTCCTTCTGCTCGATGTCCGGAACCACCACTACGGGTTCTTCCTCCATCTTTGTGCGGTCGGCCTTGGCAGCAAACACGGCGTCGATGAACTGCGGCTTGCGCCTCAGGCTCTGCAGGGTCTGCTTGCTTGCCAGCTGCTGGCTCTCCTTCTTGGAGTATCCCTTGCCCGAACCGCCCTCGAGTCCTTCAACGATGGCCTGATAAACGAATATCGGGTTGTTGTTCTCGTCGCGTTTCTGCTCTATGAGCTTGAAGTCGAGCTTTACGCGGTTCTTCTGGCACCATTCAATGAGCTTGCTCTTGAAGTTGACCTCCTTGTAGGCCACCTTGTCGAGATTGATAAGCTGTGAGAGTATGCGTTTCTTCATGAAGCGCATGCATGCTTCGTATCCGCGGTCGAGATAGATGGCTCCCACGAGTGCCTCGAAGGCGTTTCCGTCCATGTAGCTGTTGTGTGACGAGGAATGTCCGTTTGACATTATGAGCTGGCTGATGCCAATCTCCTGTGCCAGTTTGTTGAGAGTTTCTCGCTGCACAATCTTGCTTCGGGTGTTGGTAAGGAATCCTTCGCGCTTGCCTTCGAAGTGTCTGAACACGATGTCGCCCACAATGGCGTCGAGAATGGCGTCGCCCAGGAACTCAAGCCTCTCGTTGTTGACGGGCCGTCCCTTCTCGTTGCGCTTGGCTATGCTCTTGTGGAGCAGTGCCTGCTTGTAGAGACTGATGTCGTGGGGATAAAAGCCGATGACGTTGAATAAAGAAGAATAAAGCTCCTTTTCCTTGCGGAAAGGGAGCTTCATTTTATCAATAAAGTTGTTAATCATCATATTTCTTGAAGATAACACAGGCATTGTGTCCGCCAAAGCCGAAAGTGTTGCTCATAGCGGCGCGCACGGTGCGCTTCTGTGCCTTGTTGAATGTGAAATTGAGATTATAGTCTATTTCTTCGTCCTTGTCGTCTTCTTCGTGGTTGATTGTAGGCGGTATGATGTCGTTCTGAACAGACAGAACGCTTACCATTGCCTCAACGGCTCCTGCTGCTCCGAGCAGGTGTCCGGTCATTGACTTGGTAGAGCTGATGTTGAGCTTGTAAGCTGCATCGCCGAATACCTCCTTAATGGCCTTAGCCTCTGAAATGTCGCCCACGTGTGTAGATGTTCCGTGAACGTTGATATAGTCTATGTCCTCCGGTTTCATGCCGGCGTCGTCGAGCGCTGCCTGCATAACGAGCTTTGCTCCGAGTCCTTCGGGGTGAGATGCTGTTATGTGGTATGCGTCTGCGCTTTCGCCCTCGCCCACCATTTCTGCATAAATCTTAGCTCCGCGAGCCTTTGCGTGCTCAAGTTCCTCAAGGATGAGGCATCCTGCGCCTTCGGCCATTACGAATCCGTCGCGGCTTGCGCTGAACGGACGTGATGCCCTCTGCGGGTCGTCGTTGCGTGTAGAAAGGGCGTGCATGGCGTTGAAACCGCCAACTCCGCATCCGCAGATAGCTGCTTCGGCACCTCCGCTCACGATGACGTCAGCCTTGCCCAGACGGATAAGGTTGAAGGCGTCGGCGATGGCGTTGGTTGAAGATGCGCAGGCAGATGTAGTGGCATAGTTGGGGCCGTGGAATCCGTAGTGGATTGATATCTGGCCGGCAGCGATGTCGCTGATCATCTTGGGGATGAAGAACGGGTTGAACTTAGGTCCGTTCTCCTTGTGCAGGGCGTTGTAAGACACTTCGTCCTCGAAGGTCTTGATACCGCCGATGCCTACGCCGAAGATTACTCCGATGCGGTTTTTGTTTACTGTCTCCAGGTCCATGGCGCTGTCTTTAACGGCCTGCATTGCGCTGACCATGGCCAGCTGTGTGTAGCGGTCGAGCTTGCGCGCTTCCTTGCGGTCGATCCAGTCGTTGATGTTGAGGCCTTTCACCTCGCATGCAAACTGGGTCTTGTACATGGAGCTGTCAAACAGTGTAATAGGAGCTGCGCCACTGACTCCGGCCAGCAGGTTGTTCCAAGTTTCCTCGGCTGAAAGACCTACCGGGGTTACAGCGCCCAGTCCTGTTACTACTACTCTTTTTAATTCCATTTAAATAATTATCGGAAATTATTATTTGGTGTTAGCCTCGATGTAGCTGATAGCGTCACCTACAGTGGCAATTGTTTCTGCTTTGTCGTCAGGAATAGAGATGTTGAATTCTTTCTCGAATTCCATGATGAGCTCTACAGTGTCAAGAGAATCTGCACCAAGGTCGTTTGTGAAGCTTGCTTCAGGCTTTACTTCTGTTTCATCAACACCAAGTTTGTCAACGATAATAGCTTTTACTTTTGATTCAATTTCTGACATGATTGTAATGTTTTAAAAATGTTTATAAATAAATTCCAATTCCAAAAATCGGTGCAAAGGAACGAATTTTTATTTAAGTGTGCAAATATTTTTGCAAAAAAAGAGCCCAAACTTGCACACATGCCGTTATAGTGTGCAAGTTTTGTTGTCTTTTTACACCGTTTTTGTGTTGATTTTGTCGGTTTTGTTGAATTTTGTGCGCACACAGCGGGCATGTTGTATATAGACTGCTTACGGCCCAGTCGGCGGCATGCGGCATAAATGCCTGTATTACAGAGGGTTGCAAAAGGGCACCTTTTAGCGTCTAAAAGGTGCCCTTTTGGAGGACGAAATGTGCCCTTTTGGAAGGCAAAAGGCCATGTTTTGCAGGACGGCCCTGCCGGGCGTATGCCAAGGCGGGCAGTGGTCGGTCTTCATGCCGGCCTGCAGTCGTCGCTTATCCGCAAATCGGGCGTTGTGATGCAGCCTGCTTTTGGCTTTATGTCGGGCTTGTTTCCGCTTGATTTTTCGCAGGCATAAAGGCCTTTGCCAGGAAGAAACGGGCGGAAATATGCCGATAGGACATGTGAAGATGGCCGGGGCGTGGATGCACACTACGGATAAAGCCGGATAATGCCTGCTGACCGTTTTCCGTTTATGCAGTGCTGTGTGCATGTGCCGCTGGCATGATTACGCCCTGCCTGCGGGGGCCGACTCGCGCCGCAGCGGATAGTTGCCGCGCAGCTCCTCGAAGCTTTCGGGCGATGCCTTCAGCCGCGAACTGTCGTCGAGCGGATTGTAGAGCTGTAGGCTCAGGTCGTCGGGGTCGGCGGCAGCAACGAAGTCCTGAGGCAGTTCGGGCGGACTGATGATGCACGGCACGCTGATGCCGAAGTGGCGGCATAGGCCGCTTATCACCATGTTGTCGGCGTTAGCCTTGCCGTCGGCGCTGTAGCCTGCTATGTGAGGCGTGGCTATCCATGCCCTGTCCATGAGCCTGAGGTTTATCTGTGGCTCGTGTTCCCAGGTGTCTATCACGGCATCTTTCACCTTATTATATATAAGGGCGTCGAGCAGCGCGTCGTTGTCTACCACGGCTCCGCGGCTCGTGTTTATTATGACAGGCCTGCGCCGCAGCCGGCCGAAGAAGTCGGCGTCGGCCATGTGTAGCGTGGGGTGGGGGCCGTCCTTTACGAGCGGCACGTGGAACGTTATCACGTCACACTGCTCCTCGATGTCTTTCATCGCTACAAACGTGCCTGCGTCGCCCCGTTCTTGCCGCGGCGGGTCGCACACGAGCACGCGCATGCCCATATCGGCTGCCACTTGCGCCACCTTCGACCCTACGTGTCCGCAGCCCACGATGCCTATCGTTGAGCTTTCGGGGCGCATGCCCTTATCTCTTTTGAGCAGTATCAGCACCGAGCGCAGATACTGGGCCACTGAGGCAGAGTTGCATCCCGGACAGCTCATCCACTCTATCCCGGCACGCTCCATGTAGGCTGCGTCGATGTGGTCGAAGCCTATGGTGGCCGTTGCCACGAACCTTACGCGGCTGCCGCTGAGCAGCTGCTCGTCGCATCGGGTGCGCGTCCTGACAATCAGGGCGTCGGCGTCGCGCACGTCGCCGGGTCCTATCTCGCTCCCCTTCAGATACACGGCGTCGCCTGTTATGCGGCTTATGGCGTCGCGTATGTAGGGAATCTTGTCGTCAATCACAATTTTCATAATAACAATGATTTATGCTCCGCGGTGCACGCAGCCATAGCGTTGTGCAGCCGCCGGCGTTCAAATACAAGTCCAAAGTTACGAAAAATATTCTGTTTTGTTGGCTGATTAAAAATAATTTATTAGCTTTGCATTTAATATAATAGCGCCGTCAGCGCTCCGGCCGGACATGCCGGCTATGCCTGCGGCACGTCAGCAGAAGTATTAACTAAAACAAGAGCAAATGGCATTTACCGAACTTTGTAACGAGATTTTCAGCCGGGCGATAAACGACTATCACCAGGCCGACGACGTTGACACCAAGGTGAACAACCCCTACGGAGAGGGCACGATAGAGAACAGCCTGTATATGAAGTGCTGGATAGACACCGTGCAGTGGCACCTTGAGGATATCATACGCGACCCGCAGATTGACCCGGCAGAGGCTCTGCTGCTGAAGCGCCGCATAGACCGCAGCAACCAGGACCGCACAGACCTCGTGGAGCAGATTGACAGCTGGCTCAGGGACAAGTATAAGGACGTGAAGGTAATGCCTGACGCACGCATAAACACCGAGAGCCCAGCATGGGCCATCGACCGCCTGTCGATACTCGCGCTGAAGATATACCACATGAAGGAGCAGACAGAGCGCGCCGACGCCGACCCTGAACACCGCGAAAGGTGCAGGGCCAAGCTGGATGTGCTGATGCAGCAGCAGGTTGACCTCGGGACAGCCATCGACCAGCTGCTCGACGACATCGAGGCAGGCAGAAAGTACATGAAGGTTTACAAGCAGATGAAAATGTATAACGACCCGGCCACAAACCCGGTGTTATACGCCAAAAATAATAAATGAGGACAGAGCACATACTCATAATGAGATTCTCGGCCATGGGAGACGTGGCCATGACCGTGCCCGTGGTCTATTCGCTCGCAAGGCAGTATCCCGACGTGAGGATCACCATGCTGAGCAAGCCCTTTGCGCGCCCGTTCTTCGAGCGCATGCCGTCCAACGTGAGCTTCATGGAGGCTGACATCAAGGATGAGTATGACGGAGTGAAAGGGCTCAACGCTCTCTACCGCCGACTCACGGCAAAGAACTTCACCGCCATAGCCGACTTCCACAGCGTGCTGCGCTCCGACTATCTGCGCATGCGCTTCAACATAGACCGCTATAAGGTGGCTCACATCGACAAGCACCGCAGCGGCCGCAGGCAGCTCGTGGCCATGTCGGACAAGAAACTCGTGCAGCAGCCGTCGCCGTTCAGCAACTATGCCGATGTGCTTGCACGCCTGGGCTACCCCATAAAGCTCGACTTCAAGTCGATATTCCCCGAAGGCGGAGGCGACATCAGCCTGCTGCCGGAGAGCATCAGGCGCAGCGGCGAGTTCACGGAGAAGTGGATTGGCATAGCTCCGTTTGCCGCCCACGAGGGCAAAGTGTATCCTCCGCGGCTCATGGAGCAGGTCATAAGGCTCCTTACCGAGCGCCATCCCGACTGCCGCATATTCCTCTTCGGCAAGGGACAGCGCGAGACCGAATACTTCGGTGAGTGGTGCTCAAAATACAAACAGTGTGAAAGCGTGGCCGAAAAGCTCGACGGCATAAGTCTCGAACTTGTCCTGATGAGCCATCTCGACCTCATGATTTCAATGGACAGCGCCAACATGCACATGGCATCGCTTACAGCTACGCCGGTGGTCAGCGTATGGGGCGCAACGCATCCCTTTGCCGGATTCATGGGCTGGGGACAGAGCATGGAGAACGCGGTGCAGATAGATCTGCCCTGCCGGCCGTGCAGCATATTCGGAAACAAGCCCTGCATCAGAGGCGACTACTCGTGCCTCAAGAACATTTCGCCCGAACAGATAGCTGCAAGGGCTGAGTTCGTGATGTGCGGCAGAAAATAAACTATCAGTTAATATCTAATTTATTAATTAAAAAGTAAGCATTATGAAAAAGTACATTTGTGACACTTGCGGTTATGTATATGACCCCGAAGTAGGCGATCCTGATAACGGCATACAGCCCGGAACAGCATTTGAGGACCTTCCAGAAGATTGGGTTTGCCCTCTATGCGGAGTTGGTAAGGACGAATTCTCAGTAGAAGAAGACGATTAATTCACAGTCGGATATAAAAAGCGCGGAAAGCATCTGTTAAGGCTTTCCGCGCTTTTTTTGTTTCAAGACACGGCCCCGGCGGCAGCAGAAGCGTTGCCTCAAGGCTCTTGCAGGTCAGACAAAGTTGAAAAAATAGCTGAGCATACATGCTGCAACGACGAACGCTGCAAGCAGGCACATTACCGCAAACACGATCTTAGACATTCTCTTGCGGTTCTTGGCGGCCATCAGACTCTTTTTCTTAAATACCTCCGATTCGTCTGTGTGGTCATTGTCTTGTCTTTTGTTTCTTCTCATTTCTTTTATTAATTATTATTTTTTATTACATGCTATGTCATCTTATAAAACTTGCCGGCATTCCGGCCGTAATTCAGGATATGTCATGATAGCGGTTTCATTATGCTAAATCTTATTGCACAGACAATCCTTGCACAGAATGTCCTAAAATCGTTTCTGCGTCGTTAAAATAATAGTCAATATGCAGGAGGTTGTTTGTTATAGGCCAACGCCTATTTTCATTTCATTCAGATAATTTCGGGCTGCAAAATTATCATTTTTCTTTGGAATAATGAATAATAACGTCATTTTTTAAGTATCTTTGCGGTAAAGAAATAAAAAAACAGTTGTTTTATGGATAAATTATTGCTTTTAGTCCTGTCTTTTTTACTTTTTCAGTCTCCGCTTGAAGCACAGACAGCCCGTGATGAGATAAGAAACAATGTGTGTCTTTCGGCCAGCAACTATCTGGCTTATCCCGGTCCGTCTCAGAAAAAGCTGACGCCCGCCCCCAAAGGTTACAGTCCTTTTTATATAAGTCATTACGGCCGCCACGGCTCGCGCTATCTGATAAGTCCTGACGACTATGATGTCCCGGTGCGTGTCCTTGCCCGTGCCGACAGCCTCGGCAAGCTTACGCCGCTCGGAAAGGATGTGCTCAGACGCGTGACGATGCTCCGCGACGAGGCAGCAGGCCGCTTGGGAGAGCTCACCGAGCTTGGAGCCGAGCAGCACAGGCAGATAGCCCGCCGCATGTATGAGCGCTTTCCCGAGGTGTTCAAGGGCAATGTCGTGGTAGATGCAAAGAGCACCGTGGTGATACGTTGCATCCTGTCGATGGAGAACGAGATGCAGCAGCTGCTCCTGATGAACCCCAAACTGACGATAAAGCACGACGCGAGCATGCACGACATGTATTATATGAACCAGAGCGACCCTGAACTTTATGCGCAGAAGATGCCCCGCCGTGCCGAAGTTATGTGGAAAGAATATTGCAGCCGCCGCGTAAATCCTGAGCGGCTTATGCTAAGTCTGTTCAGCGACAGCGACTATGTAAAGTATGAAGTGGACGCTTCCGACCTCAACTATAAGCTCTTCTCGCTAGCGTCAAACCTGCAGAGCTCGGAGCTCCGCCACAAGATTACGCTCTACGACATATTCACCGACGACGAGCTTTATGCCAACTGGCAAATGGAGAACACGTGGTGGTATATCAACTACGGCGCATGTCCGCTCAACGGAGCCACTCAGCCCTTCTCGCAGCGCAACCTCCTGCGCAACATAATACATCAGGCCGACAGCTGCATAGCCCTCGACAGGCCCGGCGCAACGCTGCGCTTCGGTCACGAAACAATGGTGCTGCCGCTGACATGTCTGCTCGGCATCAACGGATACGACAGTCAGATATCAAGCCTCGACAGTCTTGAGAGCAAGGGATGGATCAACTATAAGGTGTTCCCGATGGGCGCAAACATACAGCTGGTGTTCTATCGCCGCAACCGCAACGACAAAGACGTGCTCGTAAAAGTGCTGCTCAACGAGAACGAGGCGACGCTCCCCGTAAAGACCGACTGCGCGCCTTATTATCGCTGGAGCGACTTTAAGAAATACTATCTTGACAAGCTCGACACGTATAAGAATTAGTGGCGGTGATGCAATATGTGCCCTTTCAGGTTGCAAAAGGCCACCTTTTAGCTCCTGATATGCCACCTTTTACAGCCTAAAAGACGGCATATTGCAAGTGGCTGGATAACAGTGTGTTACGCAGGCCTTGGCAGACTGCGCCGTATGGCCGTGCGGCAGGCTGTGATAAGCGCAGCCGGCACACCGCTTATGGTGAGCAGAACCTTTTGGGGCCGTAAGGAAAAATATTCAGTATTAATTACTCTTCTTCACGGAAAAATATTAATTTTGCAGCGTTATGGCACAAAATCTCATTCAGACACAGGCGCAGAAACAGGTTCAGACACAGCGCCTCACTCAGCAGCAGATGCTCGTGGTGCATCTGCTTGAAATGCCGTTGACAGAACTGGAGCACAGCGTGGCGGCCGAGATTGACGACAATCCAGCCCTTGAAGTTGCCGGGCCAGACGACGTTCAGCCTGCCGACGACATGCATGAGAGCGTTTCCGGTTCAGACGAAGACGACGACTTTGACACCGTCAACGAGCGTGAGGAGCGCGAGTCGGCGCTCGACCAGGCCCTTTCGGGCATCGGAATGGACGACGAGATGCCTGAGGTCGCGCAGTATGTGGCAAGCAACAACCAGAATGCTGACTATGAGGAGATAACCTACGGCGACCAGGTGTCGTTCTACGACAGGCTCAAGGAGCAGATGGTAGACGTGGAGCTCACGCCCCGCGAGCACGAGATAATGGAGTATCTCATCGGCTCGCTCGACGGCGACGGACTTCTGCGCAAGGACATTGCCACGCTGAGCGACGAGTTGGCCATATACCATAACATAGATGCAAGCGAGCATGAGATAGAGCATGTGCTGCATGTGCTGCAGACGTTCGACCCTGCCGGCATAGGCGCACGCAACCTGCGCGAGTGTCTCCTGCTGCAGATAAGGCGCAGGGACAAGTCGGAGATGCGCTCGATGATGGAGCGTGTGATAACAGAATGCTTCGACGAGTTCATGAACAAGCGCTGGGACAAGATAGCATCGCAGCTCGGCATCGACACCGACACCGTGAAGACGGTTCACAACGAACTGCTGAAGCTAAACCCGAAGCCCGGCTCTTCGCTCGGCGAGACCGAGGGACGCAACATCCAGCAGATAACTCCCGACTTTATAGTAGACACGGCCGACGACGGCACAGTGTCGTTCTATATCAACAGCGGCAACGTGCCCGACCTCTATGTGTCAGACTCCTTCACCGACATGGTGAAGAGTTACCAGAAGAACAAGAGCAAGATGAGCCGCAGCGAGAAGGAAGCCCTGCTCTACGCCAAGGAGAAGGTGGAGCGCGCCCAGGGCTTTATCGACGCCATAAAGCAGCGCCGCCACACTCTGTATGTCACCATGAAGGCCATAATAGACATACAGAAGGCATACTTCCAGGACGGCGACGAGAGCGACCTGAAGCCCATGATACTCAAGGATGTGGCCGACAAGACCGGCCTCGACATATCCACCATATCGCGCGTAAGCAACATGAAGTATGCCCAGACACGCTGGGGCACGTTCAAGCTGCGCCACTTCTTCAGCGACAGCGTCAAGACAGAGAGCGGCGAGGAGATGTCGACGCGCAAGATAAAGGCCGCCCTTAAAGACATAATTGACAACGAAGACAAGCGCCGCCCGCTAAGCGACGACGCCATAAAGGATAAGATGAACGAGAGCGGATACCCCGTGGCACGCCGCACGATAGCAAAATATCGCGAGCAGCTGGGCATCCCCGTCGCCCGACTAAGAAAGAAATGAAAGAGAAAGAGATTATTTTTACGGCCAAGGTGCTGAGCGTTCTGTTCACGCCTTTCTATCTTCCGATATTAGGCCTTTTGATTCTTTTCATCTTCAGTTACCTCAGCCTGTTGCCCCTGACCTACAAGCTGTTCCTGCTGTTGATGTTCTATCTGTTCACGGTATTTCTTCCTACGGCCCTTATCCGTTTCTACCGGCGCTATCAGGGCTGGACGCTCATAGAGCTGGGCAGCCGCGAGAGGCGCGCCATTCCTTATGTGATATCCATTTTTTCTTATCTTCTGTGCTATTACATAATGGCTGCCACCCATGTGCCCCACTTCATGGGGAGCATCCTTATAGCAGCCCTTGTGATACAGGTGGCCTGCGCCATCATAAATCTTTTCATCAAGATATCCACCCATACGGCAGCCATCGGCGGCGTTACCGGTGCGTTGTTGGCTTTTTCAGTTATATTTTCGTTCAATCCGGTGTGGTGGCTCTGCATTGTGCTGCTGCTTGCCGGCATGGTAGGCACGAGCCGCATGATTCTGCGTCAGCATTCTCTGCGCCAGGTGGTGCTGGGCTTTCTGGCAGGCGTGGCATGCTCGTTTGTGTCTGTGCTGCTGTTCTGAGCAGTGCGTCTTTGTGCCTGCGGCGCTCTGTGTTGTGGCCGCAAGCCGTAAAAGTTTCGACCAGATAATGTATATTTAAAATAAAACAAGCTTAATATGAAACCATTAGTAAGTATCATCATGGGCAGCACGAGCGACCTGCCCGTTATGGAGAAGGCATGTAAGTTTCTCGACGAGATGCACATCCCGTTTGAGGTTAACGCCCTGTCGGCCCACCGCACGCCCGACGCTGTTGAGGCTTTTGCCAAAGGAGCCAAGGAGCGCGGCATTAAGGTGATAATAGCCGGAGCCGGATTGGCTGCCGCCCTGCCGGGCGTTATAGCAGCGTCTACCACTCTGCCGGTTATCGGAGTGCCCATCAAGGGTATGCTCGACGGTCTCGACGCCATGCTTAGCATCATACAGATGCCCCCGGGAATACCTGTTGCTACGGTTGGCGTAAACGGCGCAATGAACGCTGCCATACTGGCCGTAGAGATGATTGCGCTGGCCGACGATGAGGTTGCCGCACGCCTTGCTGACTATAAGGCAGGCCTGGGAGCCAAAATCGAGAAGGCCAACAAAGACCTCGCCGAGGTGAAGTATGAGTATAAGACAAACTGATTTATAATTCAGGAGTTAAAGTAGTTAAAGAAGTTATCGCTCACGGCGTGAGCTGAGTAGTTAAAGTCAAATGCCTTGTCTGTTATGGCAGGCAAAGTTAGTGCATGTCATTTCTGTGCTTTGCTTAGTGGAAATCTGTGTAGGCAAACATTGCTATGCAGCATTCTGAGATATATGACAGTTAAGATGTTTCTCTTTAACGGCCCTGCTTTAGTGCAGGACGACAGGCGTTGACGAAGACATCATCATGACATATGACTTTAACTACTTAGCTCACGCCGTGAGCGATAACTTCTTTAACTACTTTAACTCCTAAAAAAGTACAAGTCATGGACATCTTTAATTACACCCGAAGGGATAGTTCGGTTGTCAATGTGGGCGCAACTCCGCTGGGAGGAGACAATCCGGTGAGGATACAGTCGATGACAACCACGTCGACCAACGACACCGAGGGAAGCGTGGAGCAGGCCATACGCATAATTGAAGCCGGAGGAGAGTATGTGAGACTCACCACACAGGGCGTGCGCGAGGCCGAAAACCTGAAGAACATCAACGTCGGACTCAGGAGCAGGGGATATAACACTCCGCTCGTGGCCGACGTCCACTTTAATCCTCACGTGGCCGACGTGGCTGCGCTGTATGCCGAGAAGGTGAGGATAAACCCGGGCAACTATGTCGACCCGGCGCGTACGTTCAAGAAGCTTGAATATACCGACGAGGAATATGCCGCAGAGCTGCAGAAGATAGAGAAGCAGTTTGTGCCCTTCCTCAACATCTGCCGCGAGAACCACACGGCCATACGCATAGGCGTAAATCACGGCTCGCTCTCCGACCGCATAATGAGCCGCTACGGCGACACACCTGCCGGAATAGTGGAGAGCTGCATGGAGTTTCTGCGTATATGCAAGCGTGAAAACTTCACGGATGTGGTAATCTCGATAAAGGCCAGCAACACGGTTGTCATGGTGCAGTCGGTTCGCCTGCTCGTTGAGGCTATGGACAAGGAAGGCATGAAGTATCCCTTGCACCTCGGAGTGACCGAGGCAGGCGAGGGCGAAGACGGCCGCATAAAGAGTGCCGTGGGCATCGGAGCGCTGCTGTCTGACGGCATTGGCGACACCATACGCGTGTCGCTGAGCGAGGAGCCGGAGGCTGAGATACCCGTGGCGCGCCATCTTGTAGACTATGTCGGCAAGAAACAGGGCCACATGCTCATACCGGGCAAGGCCTTTGAGGGCTTCTGCTGGACATCGCCCGAGCGCCGCAAGACACGCGCCGTGATGAACATCGGAGGCGGCAACGTGCCCGTTGTGATATCGTCGCGCCTCGGCAGCGACGCCGCTCCGGCAGATGCTGCAGGCAAGGACATGACGCCCGACTATATATACATAGGTCAGACTCTGCCCGCAGAGCGCGTCGCCGGACAGCGCTACATCGTAGACTTCGGCGTGTATGCTGACCTCGAAGACAAGACCGGCGTATATCCCATATTCCCATATAATGGCGTGCCGCTGATATCTTCAGTAGACGCGCCGCTGAAATTCCTTGTACTCCAGTTTGGCGTCGACACCGACGAATACACGGCCTGCCTCAAGTCGCACCCCGAAGTGGTGGTGATATGCGTCAGCAACCATCAGAACCGCCTCGGCGAGCAGCGCGCCCTGCTGCACGACATGATGTCGGCAGGACTAACCAATCCCGTTGTCTTCTGCCAGATGTACCGCCACTCGCAGGACGAGAAGGGCGACTTCCAGCTTGAGGCGGCAGCCGACATGGGAGCGCTGATGTTCGACGGACTGACCGACGGACTGTGGCTCATGAACGACGGCACGCTCTCGGCAGCCGACATCGACGCCACGGCGTTCGGCATACTGCAGGCAGCACGCCTGAGAACGTCGAAGACCGAATACATCAGCTGTCCCGGATGCGGCCGCACGCTTTACGACCTGCGCTCTACGATAGCCCGCATCAAGGAGGCCACCAAGGACATGAAGGGCCTCAAGATAGGCATAATGGGCTGCATAGTGAACGGTCCGGGCGAGATGGCCGACGCCGACTACGGATATGTGGGCGCCGGACGCGGCAAGATATCGCTCTACCGCAGAAAGGAATGCGTGGAGAAGAACATACCCGAGGCCGAAGCCGTTGACAAGCTGCTGAAGCTCATCGAGAGCGACCGCGCAGCCAACGCAGCCGGCTGAAAGCCGCTATAACAGCTCACGTATTAAGCTGGTCCGAAGGCTTCAGGCGCATCATTCAAGTCAGGTTTCATCCCCGTCATGAAGCCAGTCGGCAAAGCCTTCGTAACATACTGACATTCAACGTATTGCAAAAGGCCGTCTTTTACACGCTAAAAGACGGCCTTTTACGTGCCGAAAGCATACCTTTTGCAAGGCGAAAGGTATGCTTTCGCAAAACGCCTCCTCGTGTGCCGCTCTGCCGTGCCTGCCTGTCGGCTGTTTGTGCCGTTATAACCGATGATATGGTCTATAATTCAGACCGACCGCCATAAAACACTCCTGAAAGACAAATAATTAGCGCTAAAATTAGAATTTTATATAAAATATATTTACCTTTGCAATCAAATATAAATATATATGAAAACAGAATTAAATTATCTTGACAGGAACGAATTTAATTTCGAGCCTTCTCAAGAGGTAAAGGACGCAATTAAGAATTTTGATCTTAACAAGCTCTGTTTTTACACACGTATCTATGATCAGGGGAAGAAGAGCATATTCTCGGTATTCCTTTCAGAACAATACAGCATCGACGAGAAGCAGATTGTGCTGGGCTACGGCGCAGAGGACCTGCTGAAGATGGCCGTTCACTACTTCCTTACGGGCAGCGACGGCAATAAGACCATGCTGATACCCAAGTTTTCGTGGTGGTATTACAAGTCGATAGCCGACGAGGTTGACGGCCGCACGCTGCAATATCCTGTGTATGAGACCGAAGACTCGTTTGCATACGACTTCGACGGGCTGCGCCGCATGATAGCTGAGGAGAACCCGAAGATACTGCTCGTGGCGTCGCCCAACAATCCTACGGGCAACGGACTCACGCCCGATGAGCTCGAGCAGCTGGTGGGCATGGTGCCTGCCACTACCGTTGTGCTCGTCGACGAGGCCTATGCGTCGTATGTAACCGAAGACATATCTTACATAAGAAACCTCATAGCAAAATATCCCAACATAATATTCTGCCGCACGCTGTCTAAGTTCTACGGACTGCCGGGCCTGCGCCTTGGCTTCGGGTTCATAGGCAAGGGCGAGACGATGGAGCGCTTCAGCCGCTATGCCAACAAGTATCTGGGATACGACCGCTTGTCGGAGGAGATCGGCATTGCCGCCCTTAAGTCGGACGCCCACTACCGCGAGATAGCCCGCGTGATGGACGAGGCGCGCCGCATGTACACCGACGAGATAGGCTCGCTGCCCGGATTCAAGGTGTATAAGTCGATGGCAAACTTCATCCTCATAAAATATCCTATCGAACTGAAGGCCGCCCTGCTGCAGGAATTTGCCGGACAGAGCTATAAGGTGAAGTTTATGGACGAGCCTGACATCAACTCGCACATGCGAATAACCCTCGGACGCAGGGAGCAGAACCGCATGGTGGCTGACATAATACTAAAAGTTGCAAAGCGATGATAGCCGTAATATTAGCCGCCGGAATGGCGTCGCGGCTGCGTCCGCTCACAGACGACCGCCCGAAGTGCCTGCTGCGCGTTGGCAGCAAGTGCATACTGCAGCGCACGGTAGACAGTCTTGTGGCTGCCGGAATAAGGCAGATAGTGGTGGTTACGGGCTATCGCGGAGGCATGATACGCCTGTTTCTCGAGGGCAACTATCCCGACATCGACTTCCACTTCATTGAGAACGCCGACTTCAAGACCACCAACAACATATATTCTCTGTGGCTCACAAAGCCCTATGTTGCCGGGCGCGAGTTTATGCTGCTCGACAGCGACATCCTCTTCGACGGCCGCATAGTGGAGCGTGTGCTTGCAGCGCCCGACACAACCCTTGCGCTCAACAGCCACAAGCTGGGCGAAGAGGAGATTAAGGTGATAACCGACGAAGACGGAAAGGTGAGCGAGATAAGCAAGACATGCAGCATAGACAAGGCCATAGGCGAGTCTATCGGCATAGAGAAGATATGCGCCGACTATTCAGAGGCACTGTTCAGCGAGCTCGACCGCATGATTGAGGGCGAGCATCTTGTGGACATATTCTATGAGAGAGCCTTCGAGCGGCTCATCCCGCAGGGCCACAAGTTCAGCGTGGTGGACACCTCAGACCTCTTCTCTATAGAGCTCGACACCGTTGAAGACTTTAATCAGGCTTCACAACTGATACCCCGTGAGCTGTTCTGACACATGCCGTCAGAAGGCCGACAATCATCATACATAAAACAAAAAGCTGTTATGGCTGAATACAACATACGTGAGCTGCAGCTCAGAATACTCGAAACGCTAAAGGCTGTAGACAACGTCTGCCGCGAGCACAACCTGCGCTACTACATCTGGGCAGGCACAATGATAGGGGCGGTGAGGCACAAGGGCTTCATTCCCTGGGACGACGACCTCGACATTGCCATGCCCCGCCCTGACTACGACCGCCTCATTGAGCATGCCGCAGAGTGGCTGCCTAAGCCCTATGAGATGGTCTGCGCCGAGAACGACGGCGTCTATCCGCTGCCGTTTGCCAAGATTCAGGATGCCGACACCACGCTCATAGAGCGCATGCACCTTAAGTATCTGGGCGGCATTTATCTCGACGTGTTCCCCATCGACGGAGTGCCCGAGGGCGCAGTGGCGCGAAAGCTCCACTTCGCACGCTACGAATATTACAAGCGAGTGCTCTATCTGCTCTTCCGCGACCCCTACAAGCACGGCCACGGACCAAGCTCGTGGGTGCCCCTGCTGTGCCGCCGCATGTATACGCTTGCAGGAGTTCAGCAGCGCATCAGCCGTCTGCTCCACCGCTACAGCTACGACAAGTGCCGTCTTGTGGCCGACTATGACGACGGCTCAAAGGGCGCAATGGACAAGAAGATACTGGGAACGCCTGTGCCATACACCTTTGAAGACACCAAGGTGATGGGCGTGGCAGACTATGACACATATCTGTCTAACAAGTATGGCGACTACATGACCATACCCAAACACAGCGCCCAGCGCCAGCACAACTTCCATTATCTCGACCTGAATCATCCTTACAGAGAGTTCAAGCAATGACAAATACACAGCAGGACGGCAGCCGCCGTCCTGCTTTTTTATTATTCCTGCCTGTCTTTTAAGTTCGTTTTATTCTGCCTTAATCCGTATTTAATTCAGCCTTAGTCTGCATTCCATTCTGTCTTAATCCACCTTCCATCTTGTCTTAATCCGTCTTCCGTTCAGTCTTCTCTGTTCTGCGCGTCACCGTTAGCCGTCCCTTTTATTTTCCGTTATCTTCATTTTATTTCCGTTCAGACAGCCTTACGGGTTGAGGCCGCGCTGCATACGGCCTTATGCCTACGGCAGTCTGTGCGCCGGATGACGTTGCGGCGAGCAACAAAAAATCCGGACTTATGCATCTTTACGATGTCGCATAAGTCCGGATTTATATGTCATGGCCCTGTTGCAGGCCTCATTTTGTTTCTCTAAATCGTGCTTCAGCCAGGCTTTAAGCCTTCTTAGTGCTCTTTATCAGATAAACGATGAGCAGGGCATAAGCCACGAGCGAGCATATCTCAGACAGCGGGTTGGCCAGCCATTCGGTGTTGAGCACGTCAACTTCGGCAAAGCGCAGCAGTGCACTTACAACGCCCATGAGCGCTCCTCCGGCAATGAATCCGCTGGCAATGAGCGTTCCCTTCTCGCCGCGCTCTCTGTTTACTTCCTCGTTCTTAGAGCGTGTTGTAACATACCAGTTGATGGCTCCGCCGATGAGCAGCGGTATGTTGAGCTGTATTGGGATAAACATACCGAGGGCGAAGGCCAGTGCAGGCACCTTGAGCCATGTCAGCACGATGGCTATGACGGCTCCTATGGCATAGAGAACCCACGGTGCGTCGATGCCGTTCATGAGCGGATCGATCACTGCCGCCATGGCGTTGGCCTGAGGAGCGGCAAGCTGTCCGCTGGCAAATCCGTAGGTCTTGTCGAGCAGAATCATCACTCCGCCGACGGTTGCAGCCGAAACCAGAGTGCCGAGGAACTTCCATGTCTCCTGCTTGCGCGGCGTAGAGCCGAGCCAGTAGCCTATCTTAAGGTCGGTGATGAACGAGCCTGCAACCGACAGCGCCGTACATACCACGCCGCCCATGATGAGCGCAGCCACCATGCCGCCAGTGCCTTTAAGGCCTACTGCCACCATAACCACAGAGGCAAGGATGAGCGTCATGAGCGTCATGCCCGACACAGGGTTAGATCCTACGATGGCAATGGCGTTGGCAGCCACCGTGGTGAAGAGGAAGGCTATTACGGCAACGAGCAGTATGCCCACAACGGCGAAGAGCAGGTTGCCCTCCATTACGCCGGCCCAGAAGAATATGAAGGTGATTATTTTCGTGGCTATCGAGCCTATGGCGATAATCTTGAAGGGGATGTCGCGCTGTGTGCGGGGCAGTTTCTCGGCAGCAGTCTTGTTGCCCTTCATCTCCTTTGCGGCAAGACCTACGGCCTGCTTGATGATGCCCCACGACTTGATGATGCCTATGATGCCGGCCATGGCTATGCCGCCGATGCCGATATACTTGCCGTAAGCGTTGAAGATGTCTTCAGGCGCCATTGCTCCTACGGCTGTGCTTATTGACGGATCCCACTGGTTGAGCACCGTGTCGGGGAACATCAGCGCCATGGCGGGCACGATGAGCCACCACACTGCCAGCGAGCCGAGGCAGATGATGAAGGCATACTTGAGGCCCACGATGTAGCCGAGACCCAGCAGGGCGGCTCCGGTGTTTACCTTAAACACGAGCTTGGCCTTGTCGGCGAGCATCTCGCCCCAGCCGAACACGCGTGTGGTGAAGTTCTCGTTCCACCATCCGAACGTTGCCACGATGAAGTCGTAGAGACCGCCCACCAGTCCGGCGAGCAGCAGCGGCTTGGCCTGCTTGCCGCCCTTGGCTCCGCTGACGAGCACCTGTGTGGTGGCCGTAGCCTCGGGGAAGGGATACTTGCCGTGCATGTCCTTAACGAAGTATTTGCGGAACGGTATGAGGAACAGTATGCCCAGGATGCCTCCCAGCAGTGAGCTGAGCAGGATGTTGATGAACGAGGCGCTCATCTCAGGATACTTGTCCTTGAGGATGTAGAGGGCGGGCAGGGTGAATATGGCACCTGCCACCACAGCTCCTGAGCACGCTCCGATGCTCTGTATGATGACGTTCTCGCCCAGGGGGTTGCGGCGCTTGGCTGCCGTAGACACGCCCACGGCAATGATGGCTATAGGTATGGCGGCCTCGAACACCTGACCTACACGCAGGCCAAGGTATGCGGCAGCGGCCGAGAAGAGTATGGCCATGAGCACACCCCATGTAACCGACCAGCCGTTGACTTCGGGATAAGCCTTGTCGGGGCTCATCACGGGCTGGTATTCTTCGCCCTCCTTCAACTCGGTGAAGGCGTTTTCGGGCAACTTGATGTTGTCTTTAATTTCGTTTTCCATTGTGCTTTATTGTTTTTTAAGGTTTATTTTATCATCACTTTAGACGTTGCCACGGTGCCGTCGGCCATCTTTCTGACTACGATGTTGAGGCCCTTCTGCGGCTGCGACAGCTGCATGCCCGACGGCGAGAAGTAGGTTACCGACAGCGTCTCGGCTGCGGCTGCGCCCGGGTTGGCTATTGCTGTGGTTACGCCCTGGCCGTATTCAACGTTGAGAGTGGCTCCGGCGTATGCTTTCACCTCGTCTTTCACGAGGCTTGCGTCGTAGCCTTTGAGCTGATAGTGGTCAGAAGGTATGAAGTATTCTATGCTGCCCGAGCGCTTCTGTTCGTCCTCGGCGCCGATGTTTCCGGTCAGCGTTATGTTGTAGTCGGTGTATTTTCCGCTTGTGGCGTAGTTCTTCCAGGGGTTCTTAACGTCGTCGAACACGCACTTTTCAACGTATGCGTTGCACTTGTAGCCTGTTCCGATGCAGTAGTTGGTGAGCGACGACGAGTAGAGGCAGTTGAGCAGATGCACCTGTCCGAAGCGTATGCGGGGCATGCGCTCGCGGCATCCCTCGTCCCACCAGCAGCTGTAGAATGTGGTGCGCAGCTTGCCCTCGCTCTCGGTCTCGCTGTCGCTTCCGCCCCAGAGATTGCTGTAGCGGTGGTCGTCTGATCCGCCTGAGCCTCCCTCCCAGGGCTCTTTCAGATAGCGGAAGCGGCACCATGATATGCTGATATGGTCGGAGCCGTTGTTGCAGTCGAAGTTGCCGTCCACTCCGTCCTGAAAGTCGCAGTGGTCAACCCACACGTAGCTGCAGTTTGTAAGGTTAAGGTTGTCGTTGCCGTCGATGTCGAAGGCGCCAGCACTCTTGAACGTTACGTTGCGTATTATTATGTTCTTGCTGTTCTTGAACGACAGTATGCCGCTCTTCTTGACGTCGGTAGAGTGGATACTGTTTACCAGGGCCGAGCCCGGCAGTCCGTAGATGGTCTTGTTCTGCACGTTTTCCATGCTTACAAGGCCTGTTATGTCAATCTCTCCCTCAATGTAGATAGTGTGCTTGTAGGTGCCTACGAGCGCCGTTTTCAGCTCGCTCATGGTGGTCACCTTGATGGCGCCCTCGTCGTTTCCGCCCGTTATGGTGCCGCCGACAGTGCCCCAGCCCACCGGACTGTTGTAGTCGTGGGCCGACATCTGTGCCTTTGCGGCCGTGCCAACGGCGAGCAGCATGAGTGCGCACAGCGTTAGTTTTGAAATGTTCATAAGACTTTTGTAGTTGTTAATTTTCATATACGATTCAGCCCGGCGCCGGCCCCGGCCATGCGCCCTGTGAGCGCGTGAGGTGCAGGCGGCGCCAAGGTCCGCTGATGTTTGCAGCTGCAAATTTAATTAAAATATGACAACAACATAGCAAAAAATGCTTTTTGTTTAGTTTTTGTTTGCAATAGTTCCGCATGGTTTCGGGCACTTCTGCCGCCAGCCGTTGCGGGGCAGGTTTGCAAAAGGCCACCTTTCACACTGCGAAAGGTGGCCTTTTGCACGCTAAAACGTGGTCTTTTAGAGCCTAAAAAGCCATGTTTTGCACGGGCGTATGTAACTATCTGTAATACAATGTGTTACATCTGCCGATATGATTGCGCATGACGGGCACGGCGCCTTGCCCCAGGCATCACTTCATGAGTATGTCCGACAGCTGGCGCATGCCTTCAGATGCTCCTGCCGTTATCTGCTTCACGTCGTGGCGTCCGGCAGCCATCACGGGCTTGGGGTCGATGAGATATACTGGCACGCCCGGCCTTACATACTGCACGAGGCCTGCCGCCGGATAGACGTTGAGCGACGTGCCTATGATTACGAAGATGTCGGCGCCCATGGCCTCTTCGGCCGCCTTCTCGATGTTGGGCACCGCCTCGCCGAAGAACACTATGTAGGGGCGCAGCAGCGAGCCGTCGCCGGCCTTCTCGCCGGGCTTCACCTCAAGGCTGTCGGGTGTGAGCGTCTTGATGAAGTGGGGGTTGTCTACGTCGCGGCTCGAGCACACCTTCATCAGCTCACCGTGCAGATGTATCACCTTCGAGCTGCCTGCCTCCTCGTGCAGGTTGTCCACGTTCTGCGTAACCACCGTTACGTCATACTTCTCTTCGAGCGCCGCCACGAGCCTGTGCCCCTCGTTTGGCCTGGCAGCCTGCAGCTTCTTGCGCAGCATGTTGTAGAAGTTATTTACATACACGGGGTCGGTCTCCCACGCCTCATGTGTGGCCACGCGCGCCACGGGATAGTTCTCCCACAGTCCGTCGGCGTCCCTGAACGTGCTCAGCCCGCTCTCAACCGACATTCCGGCACCAGTAAGAACAACAATTTTCTTCATCACTTTTCTATAGTTAAAAGGTTATCCGGCCCTCCTTGCCGGGGCCGACTAGCCGCCGTTTTTGGTGCGGCTTGATGCGGCTGGCGCCTGCAGTTGGCACATCAGCGCGCCGCCGCCCGGCCAAAAGACTATTAACAATGCACAAAATTAGTGATTTTTCTTCAATAATAATTCCGTAATCAGATAAAAATGCTACCTTTGCACGATTTTATTAAGGTAGTAATCATAAACAAATAGACAAAGAAAATGGATAAAGTAAGTTACGCTTTAGGATTGGGCATCGGCCGCCAGCTGGCACAGATGGGTGCGTCAGAGCTGAATATTGATGATTTCGCTGCGGCGATCAAGGACGTTATCGCGGGCAACGAGCTCAAGGTATCTAACCGTGAAGCGCAAACAATAGTACAGGATTACTTCCGCAAGCAGGAAGAGAAACTCAACGCCGAGCGCGCCGAGAAAGGAAAGGTTGCCAAGGCTGAAGGCGAGAAATATCTGGCCGAGAACGCCAAGAAAGAAGGCGTGGTTACGCTTCCCAGCGGACTGCAATATATGGTGCTGAAGGAAGGCAACGGCAAGAAGCCGAAGGCTACCGACCAGGTGAAGTGCCACTATGAGGGATTCCTCATCGACGGCACCGTGTTCGACAGCAGCATACAGCGCGGCGAGCCGGCAGTGTTCCCCCTCAACCAGGTTATAGCAGGATGGACCGAAGGCTTGCAGCTGATGCAGGAAGGCGCCAAGTACCGCTTCTTCATTCCCTACATCCTCGGCTACGGCGAGGGCGGCGCAGGAGCTTCAATACCTCCATACGCAGCGCTGATATTCGACGTTGAACTGCTCGAGGTGCTCTAAGCGGGCAGCCCGGCATGGCGGCAGGAGCCGTTAAAGTAAAGAATAAATAAAACAATAACGAATAAAAACAAAGATGAAAAAGCTTACATTCGCAGCCGTTTGGGCTGTAGCAGCCGCATCATTGGTTTCTTGCGGCAATTCAACACCTAAGGCAGACCTGAAAAACGATGTCGACACAGTGAGCTATGCCATAGGTATGGCACAGACACAAGGTCTGAAGGACTATCTGGTAAGAGGACTCGGAGTAGACACAGCATACATGGACGAGTTCTTCAAGGGACTTAACGAAGGAGCCAACGCAGGCGACGACAAGAAGAAGGCCGCTTACTACGCAGGTATACAGATCGGCCAGCAGATATCTAACCAGATGGTAAAGGGCATCAACCACGAACTCTTCGGCAGCGACTCAACAAAGACTATATCTCTGAAGAACTTCATGGCAGGCTTCATCAGCGGTACAACCGGCAAGAACGGACTCATGACCGTTGAACAGGCTCAGCGCGTGGCTCAGCTCAAGATGCAGGCCATCAGAAGCAAGGCCATCGAGGAGCAGTATGGCGCCAACAAGAAGGCTGGCGAGAAATATCTTGCTGACTATGCCAAGAAGGCCGGAGTGAAGAAGCTCGAGGGCGGCGTGCTCTACAGAGTTATCAAGGAAGGCAAGGGCGAGATGCCTACAGATACATCTACCGTAAAAGTTCACTACGAAGGAAAGACAATCGACGGCAAGGTGTTCGACAGCTCTTACGAGCGTAAGGAGCCTGTAACGCTGCGCGCCAACCAGGTAATCCCGGGATGGACCACAGCCCTGACACACATGCCTGCCGGAAGCGTTTGGGAGGTTGTAATACCTCAGAACCTCGCTTATGGCGACCGTGAGCAGAAAGACATCAAGCCTTTCTCTGTGCTTATCTTCAAAATAGAACTTATCAGTTTAGGTAACAAATAATTAAATGAAGAAAATAATTTTAGCAGCACTCGCCATTCTGGTGAGTGCTTCTTTCAATACGGCAGACGCTGCCGCAAAGAAGAAGAAAGACAAGAAGGCCGTAGAGGAGCCTGCAAAGATTAGTCTGATAACCAAGTCTGACTCGCTCAGCTATTCAGCCGGCATGGTGCGTACCGACGGCCTTGTGCCCTACCTTAAGCAGGGCTTCGGCGTTGACACAGCCTACATGGCCGACTTCATCAAGGGATATGAAGACGCCGTGGCAAGGGGCATCGACGAAAAGACAAAGGCATACTTCGCCGGAGAGCAGATAGCCCTGATGGTAAGCCAGCGCATGCTGCCCTTCCTGAAGGACGAGTTCAAGGGTCAGAGCGACTCTATCAGCGAGGCACTCTTCAACAAGGGATTTGTCAGCGCGCTGAAGAAAGACTACACGCTGATGACAGACTCTGCTGCAAAAGACTATTTCGACAAGGCCTTCAAGCAGGCTGTCGACGCGCGCAATGAGGCAACACGCAAGGCCGGCGAAGACTTCCTGGCTGCCAACAAGACCAAGGAAGGCGTGGTTACGCTTCCCAGCGGACTTCAGTATAAGGTGCTCGTAAAGGGCAACGGAGAGATTCCTTCAGTTGACGACGAAGTAACCGTGAAGTATGAAGGACGACTGATAGACGGCACTGTGTTCGACAGCAGCTACAAGCGTCCCGGCGAAACAGCCAAGTTCCGCCCCAACCAGGTTATCAAGGGATGGACAGAGGCCCTCACAATGATGCCCGTTGGCAGCAAGTGGGAACTGTACATACCGCAGAATCTGGCTTACGGCGACCGCAAGGCAGGAGCCATCAATCCTTACAGCACGCTGATATTCACCGTCGAGATGGTTTCGGTGGAGAAGGCTAAGAAGCCCGAGACCGAGGCTGCCGCAAAGGGTGCTGACAGCAAGAAGACAGCAGCGAAGACTGCCGCAAAGAAAACAGCCAAGACAAAGAAATAGTGTTCATTTGTCATAAAAAAGCATGGGAGACCGGCCAAGGTCTCCCTTTTTTTATTTCATTCTGCATAAAATGCGCTATTTTTTATGTCAAAATGTTGTATAACTCATTTTTAATATGTAAATTTGCTCGCATCAAACATACTGGAAACCAAAAGAGAATATAACTTAAAAAATAAAACTAATAACATTATAAAATGGAAAAGATTGATAGTCTTGATAAAAAGATTTTGAGCATTCTGTCAAAGAATGCCAGAATTCCGTTTAAGGATGTAGCAGCAGAGTGCGGCGTATCGCGCGCAGCCATACATCAGCGTGTACAGCATCTTATCAAGGGTGGCGTCATCACAGGCAGCGGATTCGACGTAAATCCCAAAAGTCTTGGCTACACAACATGCACATACGTGGGCATAACGCTTGAGCGCGGAAACATGTATAAGTCGGTAGTTGAGCGCCTTGACCACATACCCGAAATCGTTGAGTGCCACTTCACCACAGGTCCTTACACCATGCTCGTAAAGCTCTACGCACGCGACAACGAACAGCTCATGGACCTGCTTAACAACCAGATGCAGGGCATCCCCGGCGTAGTTGCAACCGAAACCCTTATTTCTTTAGAGCAGAGCATCAAGAGAGAAGTGCCCGTTCCGCAGGGAGAAAGCAGATAGTGTGAGGCTGGAGCAATGAAATCGTTTGATATTCAGAGCAGTCTCGACGACATATACGCCCGTTATCCTGAGGCCACTCGCCAGCCGGTGATTGGCCTCACAGGCAATTTTGCCGACGGCGACGCGCGTCTGTGCGAGCAGTATTACATGTCCGTGGTGAGAGCCGGAGGCACGCCGGTGATAATTCCGCCCGTTGCCGACAAGGACGTGATAATCAACACGCTCGATAAGATAGACGGACTGGTGCTCACCGGAGGCGGCGACATCAATCCGCTGTGGGCCGGTGAGGAGCCTTCGCCGCGCCTGCACGGCATCAACCACATGCGCGACAAGGCCGAGCTGCTGACCGTAAGGCTGGAATACAACCGCCAGATACCTATGCTCGGAATATGCCGTGGCATACAGACGCTCGTTACGGCCCTCGACGGAGAGGTTGACCAGGACATAGCCGAGAGCTTTGCCGCCGCACACGGGGCAGGCCGCGCTGCCGCGGCAGCAGGCCACAGCCTGATAAAGCACAGCCAGGACGCCGACCGGAGCGAGCCCACCCATACGGTGAGGATAAGCCGCGAGTCGGTGCTCTATTCGTTGTATAAGACGGAGACGCTTGCCGTCAACTCCATACACCATCAGGCCGTAAGAGCTTCAGGCAGGCGCTTCAGCGTCAGCGCAAAGGCACCCGACGGCGTGATCGAGGCCATAGAGAGCAGTGAGTTCAAGCCGTTTATCGGCGTGCAGTGGCATCCCGAGTGGCTCGGCGAGAGCGGACAGGTGCTGTTCAGATGGCTTGTAGACCGCGCACGCGACTTCTATACGGCCAAAGACCTTCATCGCCGCATGCTTACGCTCGACACCCATTGCGACACGCCTATGTTCTTTCCGCAGGGCATACACTTCGACCAGCGCGACCCGCGCATTCTCGTCGACATGCACAAGATGGCCGAAGGACATCAGGACGCTGTCATCATGGCGGCATATCTGCCACAGCCTAAGCTCGGCGAGACCTTCTCGTCGAAGGTGGCATTTAAGGTTGACGGGCCGCTTCAGTATGCCGACCTTATCTTCGACAAGATAGAGGAGATAGTAAACGCCAACAACCGCTACCTGAGCATAGCGCGCACGCCTTCCGACCTGTATGAAGACAAACGCAAGGGGCGCCGCTCCATAATGCTCGGCATAGAGAACGGACTGGCGCTTAACCACGACATATCCAACGTAAGATATTTCGCAAGGCGCGGCGTTGTCTACATCACGCTCTGCCACAACGGTGACAACGACATCTGCGACAGTGCCCGCGGCTGCAACACTCATGGCGGAGTGAGCCGCTTTGGCGAGCAGGTCATTAAGGAGATGAACCGCTGCGGCATAATGGTAGACCTCAGTCATGCCGGCGAAAAGAGCTTCTACGACGCGCTTAGCATAAGCAGCAAGCCCATCGTGTGCAGCCACAGCAACTGCAAGGCGTTGTGCGACGTGCCGCGCAACCTTACCGACGACCAGCTCAGGGCTCTTGCCAAGCATGGCGGAGTGGCCCACATCACGCTCTATCACGGCTTTCTGCGCAACGACAGTCAGGAGGCCACGGTCATGGATGCCATAGCTCATCTTGAGCATGCGATAGACATCATGGGCATAGAGCACGTAGGACTTGGCACCGACTTCGACGGCGATGGAGGCATAAGAGGCCTGGCAGACTCGTCAGAGCTTATCAACTTCACCCTGCATCTTCTGCGCCGCAGGTACAGCGAGCGCGACATCGCCCGCATCTGGGGCGGCAACTGGCTCAGGGTTATGGCTCAGGTGCAGAATAATCTGTAACAGACAGGTCTGTGACAGGCTTGCAGCTGAATTTGTCTTTATAAGTAATAATCATCTAAAATACTTTTCGCCACGGCTTGTCCGGCGGCGAGGTGATACGAACATGAGAATAATAACCAAAATGTTGATGCTGGCGTTAATTATCGCCATGGCGTCTTGCGGAGGCAACAAGAAGGCGGCTTCTGATGCCGATATGGCTGCGCAGCAGCCGGTTGGTCCTTCGTTTAATGCCGATTCGGCCTATGCTTACTGCAAGGCTCAGTGTGATTTCGGACCGCGCACGATGAACAGCGAGGCGCACGACAAGTGCGGCGAGTGGATTATTGGCAAGTTCCGTCAGTATGGCCTTACGGTGATACCGCAGAATGTTACGCTCACCGGTTTCGACGGCACTCCGCTCAAATGTACCAACATCGTGGCGAGCTACCGTCCGGAGCTTACCACCCGCATCCTGCTATGTGCCCACTGGGACAGCCGTCCGTGGGCCGACAACGACCCTGACTCGGCCAACTGGCGCAAGCCTGTGATGGGTGCCAACGACGGTGCCAGCGGTGTGGCTGTGATGCTTGAGATAGCGCGTCTGCTGGCAAGCGACACGACGAAACTTAATCTTGGCATCGACTTTGTGTGCTTTGACGCCGAAGACCGCGGCGTGCCGCGCTGGAGCACAGTTCCAGACAAAGGCGACTCGTGGGCTTTGGGTGCACAGCATTGGGCTGCCAATCCGCATAAACCGGGATATGAGGCACGTTTCGGCATCCTGCTCGACATGGTAGGAGGTCAGGGCTCGAAGTTCTCTCAGGAAGGATTGTCAAAGCAGTATGCCCAGGGTATTGTCGACAAGGTTTGGGCTGCAGCGGAGACAGTGGGTTTTGGCAGCTATTTTCCGTCGACAGACGGCGTGATGGTTACCGACGACCATGTGCCTGTGAATGATGTGGCAAAGATTCCTACGATAGACATCGTTCCATATTATCCTGACTGCCAGCAGAGCAGCTTCGGTCCTACATGGCACACAATCAATGACACGATGGAATATATCGACAAGAACACTCTTCAGGCTGTAGGCCAGACTGTTATTCAGGTGCTTTATTCAGAGAAACCATAAGACAGTTATATAATAATAAAATAGGCACGGCCATGCGGCTGTGCCTATTTTATTGTGGGGATGAGGATAATGGGAGAGATGGGACTTATAAGAGCCATGAGTCATATTAATCTCATAAGTCCCATAGCTCCCGTTCTTCCAATTAATTTTATAAGTATCATTTTTCCCATTAGTCGCATTCTTAATTACAGCTGTCCCGACTCAACCATCAGCACAACGCGCTCTGTCAGGCGGTCGGTCTTTTCGGGGTCATATTTCTTTGTCAGACTGGCTCCGAAAGCCCAGGCGAAGGCTTGATAGAAACCTGCCCTTATGGGGCTGATGAACGAGCGTATAAGGTCGTAGGCCGATGAGTTGCACTCGCGATAGACGAGCTTTATGAGCAGCTTGCCCTGCGAGTACGACAGCTTTTTCATTCTTGGCGTGTATCTCTTCTTGATGTCTTCCTCCACGCGCTTCATGTGCTCGTCGCGCGCCTTCTTGTTGGGCAGCGTCTGCAGATATTCGTAAGTCTCGATGATAACCCTGTTCACCTCCTTGGCTATGGGCAGCACCTTCTTTACGTTATACACCAGACGGTTGTAGGCGGCGCGCTGCTTGGCGTTCTTGAACACCGGCTGCGGGTATACATACACGTTGTTTAGCTCAACATACTGTATGCTGTCACCGTCAATGAGCACCTTGCCCACCTTGACCATAGGCACAAACGTAGGGTTGTCCATGTCAACCTCGTTGTCCTCGGGATTGTCGCCTTTCTTGTCCTGTGCCGTAGCCGTGGCCGCGAGCATCAGTGCCATCAGAGCCGTTATGAATATTCTAAGTCTTGTCACGGTTGCAAAAATAGTTATTTTATGCAAGTTGCCGAAGTTATGTTAGTTAAAGAAGTTTTCCGGCAGTTAAAAAAACAGGGCAGACATATCGCTTTTACTGCGGTATGCCTGCCCTGACAGTCTTATTGTCTTGTTACCATCTTTCTTGAAACAGCCATGAGCGCCACGTAGAGCAGCGCGCCGCTCACCAGTCCGGCCAGTGCGTCTATGGCATAATGGGCCTGGATGTAGACCGTGGCGAGGCATAGCAGGACGTAGAAGGGCAGCAGGACGTAGAGCAGGCGGCGGTTGCCGCTGTGCCATACGAGCAGCATCAGCACGGTGCTTATGCCCACATGGCTGCTCGGGAAGGCTGCCGTGGGCCTTTCGCCGGCTGCCTTGGCGTCTTCAACAAAGTGATAGAATATGCCGTCCTTGTATCCGGGACTGGGCAGACAGTCCTGATAATAGTTGAAATAGTCGTGAACGTTGGGGAACACGCCGTTGGCTATATTGGTCAGTCCGGCAGCCTTGTAGTAGAACGTAGGGCCTGTTACGGGCACGAGAACGAACACCACATAATAGATGAAGAAGGCCGTGAGCACCACGAACGAGGCACGCTCGAACTCGTGGTAGCGGAAGGCGAAGTAATAGAGCACCACGAGCGCTATCATCGGATAGTAGGAGGCATAGCCCATGTCCATAAGCTCGCTCACCACGGGCCACGGCATGGCCTTGCAGAACAGCAGGGCCGGCTGGCAGCCGAACATGTCCTGCTCCCATTGGGCAAACACGTGGTCGAGGTTGGGCAGCATGCGGTTGATCTCGTAGGTGTCGGGATACCACCAGCCCAGTAGCGCCATCTGCACCACCACGCGTGCCAATCGTGTAAGTCGGCACGGCAGCATGCGGTAGACGCCCCACAGCGCCACCGTGATGACGGCAATGCGTATGCGCCCCCATATCATGGCGTCGGGGTTGGCCGCCTTGGTGTATGTGAAGAACACTATGAGCAGTGTGAGCACGAGATATGCCAGCACCACCCACTCGAGGGCAAACAGCCCCTTCTTGGGTTGCTTCTCTATTGTGAAAAGCTGCTTGATGAATTTTATCATTTTAAGAGATTGTTAGTGGTGGAAGAGGGGATGGGAGAGATGGGGAGAGATTGGAGATGTGGGGCTGATGGGACTAATAGGACTTATGTGAGCCATGCGCCCCATTTCTCTCATCAGTCTCATTAATTTTATTTTTCTCATTAGTCCCATTATTCTCATCTATCCAATTATCCTTATAATTTCCTTTACAGCCATCCGTTGTCTTTATACCATTTTATTGTTGCCGCCACGCCGCGCTTCAGGTCGTATTGCGGCTTGTAGCCGAGCTCGTTCTCGGCCGGCTTGATGTCGCACATCCAGTTGCGCTGTTTCATTATGTTATACTTGTCGTTGTTCAGTGCCGATATCTTGCCCGTAATGCGGGCTGTCCATTCGCCGGCAAAGGATATTATGCGCAGCAGCCACAGGGGCGCCTTTATGCGCAGCAGCCAGGGATTGCCCAGCTCGTTGCTTATCAGGTCGCTGAACGTGCGCGACGAGTACACGCGGCCGTCGCTTATGAAGTATCTTGAACCTACGGTGCCGTGGTCGAGGGCAAGGAATACGGCCTGCACCACGTCCATGACATATATGAACGTAAGGTGCTGAGGTCTGTAGCCTACGGCGAAGTCAACATGCCTGCTTATGCTCTGCGCCATCATGAAGTAGTCTTTCTCGCGCGGGCCGTAGACGCCCGTGGGGCGCAGCACTATAAACGGAAATCCCTTTATGGCCTCGAGCCTTTGCTCGCTCTCCAGCTTGCTCTTGCCGTAGGCCGTGTCGGGGCATGCCTTGTCGGCTGCCGTTATCTCGGTGTGAGGCTCCTGCTCGCGCGCCGGACCCATCACGCTCAGGCTGCTCAGATAGACAAAGCGCCTCAGCCCCGTGTTCTGTCTGCGCAACGCCAGCGCCAGGTTGGCCGTGCCTTCGGTGTTCACCTTGAAGAAGTCGCTGCTGTGCAGGCATTTGGTTACGCCTGCCGCATGCACAACATAGTCAAACTGCTGTCCGCTCAGCTGCTTCTCCAGCTTGTCCAGGTTGCCCAGGTCGAGCTCTATAAAATGTATTCTGCTGTCGTTTAGATACTTCCTTGAGCTGCTTTTTCTTACGGCTGCCCATGTCTCGAATCCTCTTTTCAGCGCCTCCTCGACAATGAAGCTGCCTATGAATCCGCTTGCGCCCGTTATGAGTATTTTTTTCATTTATAGGATGTTGCTTCGATTTCAGGCCACAAAGTTACTAAAAAATCCGGCACAATTGCGCAAGTTGTTGTTATTAAAGTCTTTAAAACATAGTTTTGTGGCTGTTTGGGCATGCCGCCGCATGTTATAAAACATGAAAAAACACAGGCGTTAGCATGTATTATTAAAATATTTCGTTAGTTTTGTCAGTGGTTGTGCAGATTGCGTGCAGTCTGTGTTGCCGATAATTTTAAATTAACGACAAACATTTAAAACCGAATGATTATGAAACCTTTAAATCTTTTTCTGGGCATAGCCTTTGCCTGTGCGGCCTTTGGCTGCAGTGCCAATTCACCCAAAAGCGATGCTGCCGCAGCAGCCGACACTGTCGCAAACCGCTCTGAGGCCGTGATATCAACGATAATGGAGCGCCGCAGCATACGCAAGTATAAGCCGCAGCCGGTTAACCGCGACACGATGCAGATGATACTGAAGTGTGGCATCAACGCGCCCAACGGCATGAACAAGCAGTCGTGGGAGGTGCGCGTGGTTGACAATCCTGAGTTTATCGACGGCATTACGGCTATCTACAAGAAGTATAATCCGGAGGCAGCGGCCGACGCGTCGTTCAAGAATATGTTCCGCAATGCGCCCACCGTGGTGTTCATAGCCAACGACCCGTCGTATGACTGCTCGCAGATAGACTGTGGACTGCTTGGCGGCAACATGATTTTGGCAGCCCAGTCGATGGGCATAGGCTCATGCTGCCTTGGCGGTCCGGCCCGCTTCATGCGCACGCCCGAGGCTGCCGAATATCTCAAGAAACTTGAGTTCAGCAAGGGCTACGAGTTGCTCTACTGCATAGCCTTCGGCTATCCCGACGAGGCTCCCGAGGCTAAGCCGAGAAATGAGGCTAAGGTGAGGTTTATTGAATGATATCTTTAGGAGATATTTATTTAGGAGTTAAGGAGTTAAGACAAATGCCTTTTGGCGTTTTTCCCGGCCTGTATGGGTCTCATCAGCCTTATTAGTCTTATCACTCTCATTCCGCCCATAATTCCAATCCCATGAAACAGGGGCTAAGGCGAAACGCCTTAGCCCCTTATTTTATGGGAGTAATGAGACTAATAAGAATGATAGCCCGCATACCCACAAGACCATGTGTCTTGACTCCCTCTAACTTCTAAAATAATTACTTAACATACTCAGCAAAGTCTGTCAGATGCATGTCGCCCTTGCGCATCAGAGTGTCGTGCATGGCGAAGGCAGCTGTCAGGCAGTGGCGTGTCTGTCCCATCTTGGCAATCTTCAGATAGTCGCGCAGCAGCGGACGGTAGTCTGGATGAGCACAGTTCTCTATGATGAGGTGTGCACGCTCTATTGGGCTCTTGCCTCTCAGGTCGGCCACACCCTGCTCTGTAACGATGATGTTTACATCGTGCTCAGAGTGATCCTGATGGCTTACCATCGGTACGATAGAGCTGATAAGACCGCCCTTGGCAGTTGACGGACAGGTGAAGATGCTTATGTATGCGTTGCGCTCAAAGTCGCCGCTTCCGCCAATACCGTTCATCATCTTCGTTCCGCTGATGTGTGTAGAATTGGCGTTGCCGTAGATGTCAACCTCGATGGCAGTGTTGATGGCAATGACGCCCAGTCGTCTGATAACCTCAGGCGAGTTTGAAATCTCGCTCGGACGCAGCGTCAGGTGCTGCTTGAAGTAGTCCATGTTGTCGTAAATCTGCTTCAGACATTCGTTAGACACTGTCAGCGAGCATGTAGACGCGTCCTTGATGCGTCCCTCGAGCATCATGCCCACCACGCTGTCCTGCAGCACCTCGGTGTAGATGTTGAAGTTAGGCACGCTCTCGTCGTGTCCCAGTGCGCCCAGTATGGCGTTGGCCGTGCTGCCCACGCCGCTCTGCAGCGGCAGGAACGACTGCGGTATGATGCCCCTCTTCATGTCGCTGATGAGGAACTGTGCCACGTTGTGTCCAATCTGGTCAGTTATCGGGTCGGCATCCTTGAAGGCTCTTGCCTCGTCGGCTATGTTACATTCTACAACGCCCACAATCTTCTTGGCGTCTATCTCTACATAGGGTGTGCCTATGCGGTCGTTCACGTGTGTGATAGGTATCGGCTGGCGGCACGGCGGGTCGAGCGGCTCGTATACGTCGTGCAGATATTTTGCCTCGGGGCTGTGGAATCTGTTAAGCTCCAGCACCACGTGCTTTGCCAGGCGTGCCACTGTGGGGCTGATGCCTCCGGCAGCCGTCAGGTAAGCCTTGCATGTGTCGGCGCCTTCCTCGATGTCGCACACCTCAATTATCGCCCAGTCAACCTCTCCCATAAAGCCGTAGCGCAGCTCCTGTGCCATGTGGCTCAGGTGGATGTCGTTGTAGGCTATCTCGCCTGCGTTTACGTGCTTGCGGAAGTCTGAGTTGGTGGTGTAGGGTGCGCGGTATTTTATAGCCTGCGCGTTCGACAGGTCGCCGTCGGTGCTCTGTCCTGTAGAGGCGCCGGTGAACAGTCCTACCTTAAACTCTCTGCCGGCCTCGTGCTCAGCCTGAGCTATCTTGGCCAGCTCCTTGGTTACGGCCTTGGCGGTGCCTGCGGGCGTAAATCCGCTCAGACCAATGTTCTCTCCGTTCTTAATCATTGCCGCAGCTTCGGCAGCAGTTATGCGTGTATAAGCCATGGTGAAAAAATTAAAAATTATGTCTTTATTCAGGTTAAACTTTTGGCAAAGTTACCTAAAATCAGCGGTAAAGCAAAATAAATGGCCTTATATTTTTCAGCTCGGCAAGTTAAATTATGTCATGCCGATGTGCCGGGGCGCAAGTATGCGCGCCCGCGTGTACTTTATATTATGCATATATGTTTTGTTTGTCCCGTCTCTTCTGTCTGTTCTGTTCCGGCTGGTTTCATCTTGCATGCCTCTTCATTCATTTAATTAAGTATCACCACTTCGGGTGATGCCTCTTGCGTTGCTGCATCCGTGGGTGTACCACACACGGTTACTGAGGTGCAGCCCTTCGGGCTCGTGGCGTGTGTTGTCTTGCTTTATAATTTGCTCCTTTACATGCCAAAGTGTCATTTCGTTTTTGTACGGATTTTCTGACGAAATAGAAAATGATGAGCCATGCACGGCCGTGTTTTGGTAAACAATATTTACATTTATGTCCAAACGGGCAGCTTTTTCTGAATAACTCGGCCACTTTTGCATCAAAAACAGGCCGTTTCAGACCCTGAAACCACCCTGTTTTTTTATTGAAATAATGGCTTTTTTGTCCTAATTGGGACAAAAAACATTGCACACATTGCCTTCATCCGGCGTAACGTCTTATGCCGTAGGGCGTTGCGCTTGCACACGAAAACTGCCCGTTTTTGCGGCCGGATGATTTTAATTTCTGAATACTTCAGTATGAGAACGTCAGTCTGAATCACATTGTAAGTGTATGCTCTAATATTCTTTCATTATGTCATTCTGTCGCTGCATATGCTTACGCAAGCCGAAAATGTGCGTGATGATATATTTTTGTTGGCTATGCTTGATGTATGTAAGTATTTTTTTCTTGCCTGATGCCTGCATTTCCCTGTATTTAAGGCAAAAAAGTATATTTCTGACACCAAAACTTTTTATTGAGAAAAAGTGCCTGATTAATGATTTTTAACGCGAAGAGGGGTCCTTTGTAATTACTTATTGTTATTTTTGCAATTGAAAAGTTTTAAGATAAATATTCCTTAAATAAGGTGTGTTTTTTACAAACATGCTGCTTGGAATAAGAACTTTAGCACAAAAATTCGAACGAGCTTAACCTTAAATGGTGCCAGCATTCGAACTACTAATGTGAAAAACCTGTAATCGGTAAAAATAACATATACGAACCTATCAGCATGAATGGCCACGCAAGCATGGCTGTAAACTAAACTGCTAACTGAAATTGTCATAAGGCAACAACACAGTCTGAGAATGCAGTTTTACGATGTGAAATGATTGGTCAACGATGCTATAATAGCATCTGCTGAGATAATATAACTATGAATAAAAACAAGATTCCGAGAAATAGAAAAAACTAAAATATTTACAGGATTTATGATTAAACGCATATTAAGTACAGCACTATTTGTGTTGGCAACTTCAGCCACAATGCTGTCACAGAACGTGGCGTTGAAGACCAATGCATTATACTGGGCTACCACAACTCCTAACTTAGGAATTGAAGCCTCAGTAGGTAAGAAAAGCACGCTGCAGCTGTTCTATGGTCTTAATCCGTGGAAACAGTCGGGCGGCGACCAGTCGAGTCTGCGCCACTGGCTTGTTATGCCTGAATACCGCTATTGGTTCTGCGAGAGCTTCAATGGCTGGTTCATCGGTGCCCACCTCATGGGCGGACAGTTCAACGCAAGCAGCGTTGAGTTGCCTTTCGGGTTCTTCCCCGAGCTTGAGGACCACCGCTATGAAGGATGGTATGCAGGCGGAGGCGTAACGGCAGGATATCAGTGGGTGATGTCAAAGCACTGGAACTTTGAGGCATCCATAGGCCTGGGATACGACTACATAAAGTATGACAAATACAAGTGCGGAACCTGCGGCGAGAAGCTCAAGTCGTCGCACACCAACTATTTCGGCCCGACAAAGGCCGCGCTGAGTCTTATTTACATCTTCTGATACTATAAACCACCAAGGACATGAAAAGATTATCTATATATTGTGCATGCCTGCTGGCCGCGCCGCTCGCGCTGCAGGCACAGAGCGTGGAGCCTAAGCTGGCCGGACGGACGGTGATGGTAGAGAATATCAAGGTAGAGAACACTAACCAGACTATGGTGGTAGACCTCGACCTCAATATGGACTCGCTGAAGCTGCCTTCTAACATGAGGCTCGTCTTCACGCCCATCATCACTAACAACACCGAGGAGAGGCAGATGCCGCAGATAGTAGTGAACGGACGCAAGCAAGACATCTCTTACCGCCGCGGCGGACATAAGGACTTTCCGGCAAACGTGGTGGCCGTAAGACGTAAGAACAACACCGACCAGACGCTCCACTATAGCGCCGTGCTGCCCTATGAGCCCTGGATGAAGAACTCTAACGTCATCGTGGCTGAAGACCTCTGCGGATGCGGCGACGTGAAAGACCAGAACACCGTTGAGCTGAAGCGCCTGCGCACGCCGTTCATGCCGTATATGCGCCCGGCAGCCGAGGCACAGAAGGTGCGCCATGAGGAAGGACGCGCGTTTATCGACTTCCCCGTTGACAAAATCACTCTCTATCCCGAATACCGCAACAACCCGCGCGAGCTGGAGAAGATTGTGAACACAATCAACCTCGTGAAGAACGACAAGAACACAACCATAACAAACATCGAAATCCACGGATATGCTTCGCCCGAGTCGCCTTATGAGCACAACGCATATCTGGCACAGAACCGTGCCAAGACGCTCAAGGACTATGTGCGCAAGCTCGTGAATATAGACGACCGCCTCTTCACCGTATCGTCTACGCCTGAAGACTGGGAAGGCCTGCGCGAGTATGTCGTTGAGGGCAATCTCGACAACAGCGATGCCATACTTAAGCTCATCGACGACAAGACGCTCGACCCCGATGCCAAAGAGTGGAAGATTAAGTCTACTTATCCTACAGACTACCGCTTTATGCTCGACTCATGGTATCCCGCTCTGCGCCACTCTGACTATGTGGTGAGCTACAGCGTGCGCCCGTTCTCGGTAGACGAGGCAAAACAGGTGCTGAAGACCAAGCCGCAGCAGCTTTCGCTCGAGGAGATGTATATGGTGGCACAGACCTACGAGCCGGGCTCGCGCGAGTTCAACGAGGTTATGGAGACCGCCGTGCGCATGTATCCCGATGACCCTACGGCCAACATCAATGCCGCATGCACACGCATGGAGAGCGGCGACCTTGAGGGTGCTAAACGCTATCTCAGCAAGGCTGGCAACTCGCCGCAGGCTCTGCACGCCAAGGGCGTGATGGCCATGCTCGAGGGCAACACCGGCCAGGCGCGCCAGCTGCTCAATCAGGCTAAGCAGGCCGGAGCACAGGGAGTGGACAAAAACCTGCAGATACTCGACATGTAAAAACACGAGAATTGATAAAAATATTTTTTAAACCAACTCAATTTTTTAAATTATGAAAAAAGTAAAATTATTTTCCTTCGCATTGGCAGCGCTGATGCTGGGAGCTTGTTCAAGCGAGGATGTTATTGACAATGGCGGACAGCCACAGTGGAATGATAAGGGTAAGGGTTATATCAACCTTGCCATTCAGCTCCCTACGCAGCCTGGTACACGTGCCAACGATAATTTCGACGACGGCACACCGGCAGAGTATGAGGTAAAGGATGCTACTCTTATTCTGTTTGTTAATGACGTAGTGAACAGTGCCTACAACATGGATCTGAACTTCTCACCGGAAGGCACTACAACTGACAACATCACAACAACAGCTAAGATTACTCAGGAGATTAACAGCGTTTCTGGTGATATTAAGGCTTTGGTAGTTCTCAACAATAATGGACTCCTTTCTATTGCAGAAGGTGGTATATTGAATGTTAACGGAGCTGCTGCTACAGGTAAAAGTCTTTCAGAACTTAATGATGCTGTCAAAACAGCTATCGGTACAGACTACAGCTGGCACGATGATGGTCTGCTGATGTCAAATGCCATTATGGCTGACGCACAAGGTGGTACTGTAGATCCTACAAGTGCAAATGTTGTAGAACCTCTTGTTACTATCGACGGCAGCAAAATCTTTAAGACAAAGGCTGAGGCAGATGCTAATCCCGCAGCAACAATCTATGTTGAAAGAGCTGAGGCTAAGGTAACTGTAAAGAATGGTGCTAATGGTACTGTAACTGACGGATCTGGGCTTACTTATACAATTGACGGATGGGCTCTTGACAATACAAACCAGACCAACAAGCTGGTTCGTGATGTTACAGACTTTACTACATGGAAAGCTTTTAAGGCAACTCGTTCAACCGATTATCGTTTCATAGGCGGAACAGCCATTGCAAGCGGACTTTATAGAGTTTATTGGGGTGATGACTATAATTATAACACTACAGGTGTTGGTGGTCTCACTACTGTTGGCGGTGAGCATGCAACTCTGCCGGCTGTTAATCCTGCTAATGGAGAATATGCAGCTTATTGTTTCGAGAATACAACAGACTTGGCTAACATGCTTGAGCAGAATCTTACACGTGTTATTGTTAAGGCTACATTCAATGGCGGAACAGAGTTCTATACTGTTGATGGCGACAGAAGCGATATATGGCAAGTAGCTGATGTAAAGAAAGAAGTTGCTGCACGTTTGCTGAATGATGTTACATTCAATGCTTGGGCTAAGGCCAATGTAGATCAGGGTAAAGCACTTTCATCAGATACAGACTTTGATGTTACATTCTCAACAGAAGCTGCCGGAAAACGTACCGTTGCTACAATTGTTCTTAATGAATCAGGTAAAGGCAAACTGAAGGCTGATGCTGCTGAATATCCTACAAATGCTGCAACTCTTGCTAATGACCATATTACATTAGAGTATTATGCAAACGGAGTTGCTTATTATCCTGTTTACATCAGACACTTTGATGAAACTCAGACACCTTGGGATGCAACTTATGAAACAGGCAATAATATTTATGCTAATAAGTCTGATGAATATCTCGGCCGTTATGGTGTTCTCCGCAACAACTGGTACGAAATCAACGTTCAAAGCATTAAGAGCCTTGGTGATCCTAACGTAACAGAAGTTACTCCTGAACCTGTTGACAAGAAGGAATCTTACATTTCTGTTGATATCAACGTTCTCTCTTGGGCTAAGCGCAGCCAGAACGTAGATCTCTAATAAGATAGAACTTCATAAAAGTTAAAGTTAATTGACAACATCAGTGTGCGGCCGGTATGGGCCGGCCGCACATTTTCTTAAAAAGGCAGAAGCCGCAGAGGTGTGGCCTGCATGTAAGTCTGCCCGCAGAGACACCATGAGATACGGCGGGGTGCAGCTTCGGCACAGAGAGAGGAGCCGTTGCGGAACAATGTTGCCGCAAACCAAAACTGACAACAACGAGGCACGACGCTCAAGGGCAAGTGCCCACAACATAAACAGCGACAGCCCAAGGCTAAACATCTGCTTAAGCAACACAGACAGATAGGCATCCGGGCTGGCCCGGCGGGATAGACAGCAATGTCGCCGCGCAAAGACAATGCAACAATTAAATATGGATAAAGGAAATAAAAACAAAAAATATATATGCTTATGAAGTATCTTTCAATAAAGCGTCTGACTTGGCTGTGCATTGCGGCTTTGTCGACACCGGTGTTCACATCGTGCGACATGATGACCGAAGACAGAGACGACTGTCCCATGGGGCTGTATCTCAACTTCAAGTACGACTACAATCTTGAGCGCGCTGACATGTTCAACGACCATGTGGGAGCTGTAGATGTCTACGTGTTCGACGAAAACGGCAAGTATGTCACACGCCAGTCGGAGGCCAACGTGGGCAGCTCGCTGCCGCTGGCCGTGCCTACATACTCAATGAAGATGGACCTCGACCCGGGCAAGTATAAGTTCATAGTGCTTGCCGGACAAAACTCTTACTCTGAGCAGATGGAGTCGGGACGCGCACGCTTCGTCCGCTCTGACCTTACTGCCGGAGACGACATGACGGCACTCGACGTCAGACTCGAGACAACACAGCAGGGCAGCGACATGCTCCTTGTTGACAACCACGGACTGCCGCTCGACACTCTGTGGCACGGCATGGAGGTTGAACCTGTTGAGGTGTTCGCCGGAAAGCCTACTTACCACACCATCTCGCTCATGCGCGACACCAAGAAAATCAACGTAACAATGCGCGAGCTCGACGACCCCACACAGATGGACGTGGCAAACTATGACATGACCATCACCGACCGCAACTCGCACATCCTCTGGGACAACTCGCTCGACGAGACCAGCACCGTGGTCTACACGCCGCACGCAACATGGAATACCGACGACCGCACGCCGGCCTTCGACCATAACGGCGACCCGATAGACGGAGTGGGCAAGATAGCTCATGCCGACTTTATGACATCGCGCATATTGTATCATGCCGATGCAAAGGACGACGGCATACTGTCTATAGTGAACAAAAACACCAACATGGAAGTGGTGCGCGTCAACCTGCCCGACCTGCTCAGCCGTCTGCGCACGAGCGAGGAGATATACCGCTACTCGGAACAGGAATTCCTCGACCGCGGCTACGACTATCAGCTCGACTTCTACCTCAAGGGCGACCGCCTGGCTTACGTAAACATCAGCATCAGCGTGCTGGGATGGAGCAAGCGGGTGCAGTTTGAGGAACTGTGATTTAAACAGCCAACCAACCTAAAAATCACGAATGTCTATGAACAAGAATATATTACATACAGTTAAGGGCGTTGCGGGATGCCTGCTTATGGCATCTCTCGCGGCCGGCTGTGCGCAGGAAGACATCGACACCGCTCCGTCAGGCGGAGGCGGCATGTCGGCATCTTCTTATGTCTCGCTCAGCTTCGCATCGCAGCAAAGCACGCCTACGCGCTCTAATCCTACGGGAGGCGAACAGGGCAACGGAGATGAGACTGGACAAGATTATGAGAATGAAATAAAATCGGCCGTGGCCTTCTTCTATCAGGGAAATAACGGAGTAAACAGCGACGGCTCAACTAAAATCATGGCTGTAGCAACATTTAACGTTGGAAGCTATACCGAGCCGGGCAACGGCATCGACCGCAAATATACAACAACGCCGCAGCAGGTAGACCTCGACGACGGAACATACAACGTGCTTGTGGTGGCAAATCCGGGCGCAGACTGGTGGACAGGCCAGTCGCTCACGCTCGATGACGTGCGCAATCATATACAGACCACGGCATGGACAGCCTCAGGCTCAGACTATTCTGACTTCGTAATGACATCAGCTGCCGACGCCACGCTGACGCTTAATTCTAACCCGGAGAGCGACCCCGCAAAAGCTACGGTAAACGTAGAGCGCATGGCAGCAAGGCTCGACTATAAAGCAACAGGAACTTATAAGTGTGATGACCCGGCATATTCTGGTGCCACTGTTGAGATAACCGGCGCAGCCCTGGTGAACAATCTTACGGCAGGCAGCTATATGTTGAAGCGCGTGGCTGACGATGTTAACGGCACCAACCTGTCTTATCTCGGTGATGAAACACCAGATGCAGGAGTACAAACTAACTACGTGCTCGACCCGTGGACGGCAGGCAAGACATCAGCCAACAACAGCTTTACCATTGGCGGTGAAGCTAATAAAACAGCTAAAGACCTTTACGGCGAATGGTTTGGCAACATCTCGCAAGACCCTAATCATTGGGCCGCTTATGTTCAGCTGGGAACAGAAGTGACTGTCGGAACCGAAACATGGCAGCGTATAGGCTATACTCTCGAAAACACAACGGCAGCCGAAGAGGCAGGAAAACGTTACAGCACGGGCGTTGTGTTCAAGGCAAAGTTCCATCCGCAGGGCGTGGCAAATTATACCGATGGAGAAACATTCTTCGCGTATGGTACAAAGATTTATGCCTCAATGGAGGATATGATGGCCGGATTTTATGGAAGTAAGTTTGATGATTTAGACAATATAACAAGTTGCGCGACATGGGGGGATGTAAAACAGTTTATTACATCCACATTGCTTACCAATGATCCGTCGGGATATAACAAATATCTTGAAGGACTGGCTGAGGGTAAAGACGATTCGGAAACTGTTGCGAATGCTTCTTCGCTTACATGGGGCAACTATATGCTGAATGAGTGTGGCTATTCAAAAGACGAAAATGGAAAAGTGGTTCTTGACCAGAATGGTAAGGTTACGCGTATTGCCTTGCAGCCTTACGGAACGCGCACATACGAAGACGCCACATGCTATTACACATGGTGGGTGCGCCACAGCAATGACAATGATGATACAAAGAAGGGTATAATGGAGTATGCCATTGTGCGAAACAATATATATAAACTTACGGTCAACAGCGTTTATTCGCTCGGAGGCGAAGTGCCGGAAGAGGAGAGTCTGATTGTTGACGTGTATGTTAACGACTGGCTGCTGCTCGATAATGAGACTCTGCCTATGTGATGTAATGAATATAATGAAAAAACACTGACGTTATGAACAAGATAAAGCAACATATATATAAGGCTATGTTATGGCTGCTGCCATGGATGTGCGCCGTGCCTCTCGCCTCATGCTCGTTCGACGACGACATCGACACGGGCGACGACAATGCTCCCGCCATGCTTCAGCTGAGCATCACAGCACGTGAGGAAGGCGACCTGAACACAAGAGAGGGTACCGAAGTGGGGCAGAACAGCGAGTATATGCACAACCTGCTCGTGCTTTTTATACAGGACGACAAGGTCGTGAAGAAATTCTTGCCAGATTTGAGTAATGACGAAGCAGCAAAGGTGGGAAACTTGAAGACATGGACTTCAGAGAGCTTCACGCTAACACCGGGCACATACACAGTGTATGCCTTTGCAAACATTGATTCTTATTTCAGTACGGCGTGGAGCAGCCTTACAGGATTGGGAATCGATGAATCTATAGAATCTTTGGGAATAGACGATATAGTGCTTGAAGGAAATCCTGCCTCAAAGCTTGACTTGCTTACTTATTTTATCCCGATGAGCGCAAAGGAGGAAGTAACTGTTACGCGTTCTACACGCAACATCTCTATCGGTCTCGACCGCCTTGTAACCAAGATAAGAATGAGCATCACGGGCAAGCCCAACACAAAGGTTACAGCCCTGTCGTTCGGCGGATATGCAGACAAGATAGGCTTGTTCTCAGATACTCAAGTAAATGATATGCAATACACCTGTCAGCACATTGTGTTGAATGGTGAAGAAAGTCAGAGTATACAACTAAGTGATGGCGGCACTTATCAGTTTGCCGATTTCTATGTTAACTCTTCGCCTGGAAACTCAGGATATACTGTTACTCTTGAAACAGACGAAAAAAATGGCACTACATACACGGCAACAACAAAGCGTACAGTTTTGCCCCGCAACAGCATATATCCGCTTTCACTCAATCTTACGGGTTATGATGTAACTCTTGACTTGCATTGTTGGATATCGCCTATAGGCAATGTTCCGGTAGAGGTAAAATTGTCGCCTAATCCTGATTATTATACATGCACGATACCAGAGGGATCTCAATTTGAGTTCACGGTTGGAGTTACTCCAAGTGGAACAACTGCAATAGAAAATCTCAAGAGTGCATGGACCTTTGATAAAGAAAGTGTTACAGGTCTGGCTTTTGACAATTATACAGAGGGTGATACAACGGTAAAAGGCCATGTTACGGCTTCAGCCGGAAAGACATTTAACCTTACATTTGATGTTACATGGACTGCCGACAGAAATAATTTCGAGCGGAGATATAATGTAATCATAACTACCGACGACATTACTAACTTCCCGTTTAAGAGCAAGACGCGTACACCGGAGTTCGGTCTCGACTATCTGCGTCATGAAATGCTTAATATGTTCAAAAAATAAAAAGGAGGACATAAGATATGAAACAAATACATAATTTATATAAACTTCTCATTCTTTTCTGCGCAACATTCCTTGCACAGAATGCTGTGGCGCAGGTGTCAGATAATAAATATAATATTGTTGCAAAGACTATCAGTGCTACTCGATACTCTTCTAATGCATTCAATAATGCAAGCAGGGCTTATGATGGTAATGAATCAACATATGCAACAGCTACGGCACAGACAGCGCGTTTAGACTTTAATTTAAAAGGAGAAACGCTAACTGCAATACAGTTTTTTTCAGATAATGGGCAAAATGAAACACGACCAGAAACATTGAGAGTGTATGCAAGTGATAATACGTCTTTCACCTCTTCTAATTTGGTACAGACCTTTACTTTTGGAAGAATAAATCACAGAGAGACAGTCTATCTTTCAACTCCGATAACGAAAAATTATATTCGTTTAGAATTTGTTTCGAGTAGCAGTAGAAGACGTGTTCAAATAAATGAAATATATTTGTATTCACCTGAAGGAGACGTATCTATTAAACATAAAAGATCTAAATGGTTTGACATAGCCGAAAGTTTAGGACTCCCTAATAGCAGTTTGGGTACATTTAGTTATGATAAACCTTGGTTTACATCTGTTATGTCAAATAATCCTGATGCTAAATTACAGGCAGCACATACTTATATTGATACAATTTATGTGCATAAAGGTTCAACGGTTAATTTGTCACTTCCGACTCAGATGAGCGGTAATTATTCTGTTCATACTTATCAGCGTTGGTACAGTTATCGAACAGATGGAACATTTGAAACAAATCATTCAAGTGGTTCGGCATATGATTTGTTGACTCCGACCTCAGGTTCTGCCTATCGTCTGTCTAATGGGTATGTAGGAAATCCTTTGGGAGATAAAATGACTTCTATGAACTTTTATTATCCGGAAGATGATGAATTTAATTCATGGTTCGATAATGCAGCATCATTTGATAATGACTGGTATGTTGTTGCTTGTGATGTCTCTGGTTATACAGATTTTTGGGAGAAGTACCCTGGGGCACAGGATGATGTTGATGTTTCAAATGCCACCTTGTCTCAGAGATTTAGTAGTAATGGATATTATGAGCCAACGCTAGCTTTGCGTGCTGTGTTCTATATAGTAGGAGTTGATGGCCATAAGTCTACTGATAATTGGAATAACGGTCATAATCGTTTAAAAGATGTACATTATCAAGGTGGTGAAATAGCTGAAGATAAGAAGTATCTCGAAGAATATGATATAACCTTCCCGGCAAAACATTTGTCTAATCATACATCTGAGTTGGTCGCCTTGTCTAAGGATGCAAGAGGATATGCCATACCTGATGTGTCTGAAACTGCAAGCTTATCTATTCAGGTTGTAAATAATAATGCAGGACTTCAGCTCGAGACAACACAGTTGTCGGGAGATAATCGTATTATAAAGTTCAGGAAACAAGGTGTAGGTACAAATACTCCTTGGGAGGTTGCAGATGGCAGTACCGCAACAATTCTTGTGACGAAAAGTGCAGGTGGAAAAATATATAACATAGCACGTTATAATCTTACATTTAAGGCAGATGCCTTACCTTTGACACAAACGCAGGTGTCGCAGCTCGGCACAAGTGATGCTCAAGGTAAGTCGTGGAACTATACTTATCGCTCTCCGCAATGGATGAAGGACAACTTGGAACTGCTTACTTCACTTAATTTCGATTACGATCCTGATGTGGCTAGCATGTACGGACAAGACCACTATTTCCCTTTCCCAATGGATTGGGGACACAGCAGTTATGCTTTCTTTGACGGCTCAAAGAAAGGTGATTTTACCGGTGCGACACAGATAAAAGACCAATATTTTACTGAATGGGGATACTATGCTATTGTGGATGATTACATGGGATATGGAGAATTAAATGGTAACTTAAGTGCACTCCCGCCAAAAGGTGTCGGAAAAGATGATGACGGCTATTTCCTGTTTATTGATACATCAGACCGTCCTGGTATCATCGCCCGTTTGCCTTTCGAAGACCGCCTGTGTGCCGGTTCGGAGCTGTTTACGACAGCTTGGATTAAGAGCTCAGGTACATCCAGTAACGATGACGCCGCTGTAATGTTCACGATTATGGGTGTAAAGAATAATTCAGACGGGACAGTGACCTATACGCCTATATATCGCCATTCGAGCAGCCAGATACGTACCACAACGCTTCTTACAGCGGGAGATCCAGGTACAGGCTCAGGGCATAACGAATGGTATCAGGTTTATTTCTCGTTTATTAATAACGACCCGAATGTTGCCAATTATGACTCGTATATGCTTCAGATAGAGAACAACTCGGCATCAACGTCGGGAGGTGACATGTATATTGACGATATACGTGTTTATCTGATGCATCCAAATGCGGAGGTAAACCAGCTTGATGCTACTTGTGTTGGCGACCGTACACTAATGAACGTTAAGATAGACTGGGAGCGACTGATGTCGAGAATGGGTTATGATGATACGTCGAACGGTGTTGACGCCATAGATTTCTGTTTCATTGATAAAATAAAATATGACAACTATCTGGCTGTAAATCCAGGAAAATATGCCGAAGCCATAGACGCATCGGTTGTGGAAGTGGGCAATAATGAAGATCCGGAGCAGGGCGGATATAATGAAAAATATAATACGCTCAACTTCAAACTGCCGTTTGTTGATAATATTGAGTATAACGAGAATAAGCATCCTAATCTTGCAGCAGACACATACGATGGCAGCAAGTATTATTTCTATAGAACTACGGATAGCGAAACCGGACTAAGAAGCCTTGTTGTGGATTTCTATTCTGCGTTGACTCCAAACCGGCCTTACGTGATGCTTATCAACATACATGATAATAGCGACCTGACTCTTGACGCAGAGGATTTTGCTGCTGTGATAAATGACCAGTGCGCCATAATGACCGACTTCTATGTTACGTCAGAAACATTGTTGCGCGTTAACGGTGAGGTGGTAGATCCGTCAACAGATTTCTGTGCCGGACAGATATTTAACTTCTCAGCTCAGATGCGTGTGCCTATACCAAAAGAAGATGGTACTGAAGATTATATAATAATAGATAATGGCGTTTATTTTGACTGGTTCTTTGGCACAGAAGAAGAATTTATTGCACCAAATCAGAAATATGGTGGAGAGTCTTTGCAAAGTGCACTTACAACCTTCCGTGATATTTATATTGACAAAGAGGATTTGAGTGGTGTTACAGCAGGTGAACATGATGCTATTGATGGTCAGAAAACAACTTTAAAACAGCAGCAAATAGATATAATTGCTGAATATCTAAATGAGCAAACTGATGGTGGATTGCATAATCGTCTCGTATTGCATAAGGAAAATTTGGATATAGCTCTATTACAGGACGGTTTGCGATTGGTTATACAACCTATTCAAACTCTTGTGCCTCCTTCTGAAGGTGGTATTAGTGAAGAACAATGGGCTAATGTTTGCTGGTCGTATATTCCTTTAATTTTACATACAGATGGTGATGCCCCACAGCTTCATGCAGGCTTCAATACCGTAAAATATCCTAATGACGCGTTCAATCCTGGCTTGCGTATAGGTTTGAGTCAGATAAATTCTACGTCTGCCGACAAGCCGATAACCATAGATTTACGCGGTGCGGTATTGGTTACAGAGGGTACCGACCATATTGGTATGGTTAAATCTTTGACTCCAGATGTATTTGGTAAGATTTATCTCGTTGCCACGGACGATCCGGCTTATAACAAATTCTTTACAACAGACTTTAGCGAATATTCGTTACCTATCGGTGTGTTAAATTCGTTGTTTGCAGAGCCATATAAAGAAGGTTCTTCATATAAAGATAATATGGAAATCTATTTTGACACACAGTCAGAACAGTCTAATGGCTTCAAATTTGAACCAAAGGAAGGATATACATATACGTTTGCGGTTCATTTTGAGGAACTTAGTTCTTCAGGAGGTAACATCAGCAACGCATGTTTCGGTAAGTTCACAGTCGACATGAAGGTGGTTCCTGAAAATCTGGTATGGAGCGGTGCGGACGCTACAAGCAACTGGAATAATGATGCCAACTGGAAGCGTGCGGATAAATCCGCATTGAAGAAGGCTGCTGACGACAGTTATCTGACTAATGAGGCTAATACCACTGAAAAAGGTTTCGTGCCGATGCTGTTCTCTAATGTTGTCATGCCAGAAGGAAGCAAGGCTGAGCTTTATATGGCAGGATATGGCGATGGCGGCGCATGGACAAATTCGAGCCGTCCGGATTATATGGAACTGCCGACAGAGAATATTCAGTATGACCTGATGGCTTATGAAAAAGACGGAGCGCTCACCACTCAGCGCTACCGCGTGAATATCTGCCGCGACATCCACTTTGAACTGGGCGTACAGATGCTGCATGCTGAGCAGCTGCTCTATAACAAGGCGTGGACAGACGTGGAGGTTACTCCGGGACAGTGGACAGCCGTAAGCACACCGCTGCAGGGCGTTGTTGCCGGCGACTGGTATGCTCCTACAACAGGAAAGCAAGAGACAGAGTATTTCAAGGATATCAACTTCACTGATGGAGGCTATAGCCGCCTGAATCCTGCCGTTTACCAGCGCAGCTGGAGTACAGGAGCAAATATCGTTGAAGATGGCGGTGGTACAACCCCTGTATCGTTTACTACAGAATGGAGCTCTGCATACAACGACGCAAGCGTGCCTTATGTTGCAGGTGGCGGATTCTCTATCAAGAGTGTTACATCTAACAGTTCATTGCTGTTCCGTTTCCCGAAGGCTGATGCAAGCTATTATGTAAGTACTGTAACAACATTGAATCGTAATAATGCAGGCAAGCTGCTTGTGACAGGTTTGTTGGATAGAAGCAATCCTTTAAAATACAATCCTCAAAATGATGTTACGACTACGCTTACTCCGTCTGCTGACGGCAAGTATCTGATGGTAGGTAATCCGTTTATGGCTCCGCTTGATGTCCAGGCGTTTGTTGAGAGCAATAGCGACGTGCTGGCACAGAAATATTGGATTGGCGATATGTCAGAAGACAATGCGGTTGCTTTTACTGAAAACGGATGGTCTGCTCAGACATCTCTTATTGCACCATATTCAGTATTCTATGTTGAGGCTCTCGGTAATGAAACAGAGGCAGGAACAATTTATGATGCTAATGTGACTGTAAAATTCACTGCTGACATGCAGAAGTTTGAAACAACTTCAACAGGTGAAGGCTTACAGGCCGTTTCTCTCAAGATAACGGCAGAAGACGCTGAAGGCTCAAGCAGCGCGGCTGTGCGCTATGCCGCTTCGGCAAGCAACGGCTTCGGCATGGAGGATGCACAGATGATTAGCGGACTGACAGGCAATGCCGACAACGCTCCTAAGGTTTACACCGCGGCCGGCAACACGGCAGTGAGCGTCAACCAACTGAAGGACGCACAGCGTATACCGTTAGGCGTTACGGCAGCCGACGGCTCAGTTGTAACCCTTACGTTCAGCGGCGTGGCAGCCGTTAAGGATGCCGCTATCTACGACGCCGAGCTGCAGAGCGAGACACCGCTCTACGAAGGCTATCAGCTCACGGTGAACGGTCCGTCATACGGCCGCTACTTCCTGATAGGTCACGGCTCGGGCACAACGGGCATAACCGAAACGGGCGCAGAGGGCAACGTCAGCGTAAGCTCTATCGTTCCGCGCCAGGTTGTCGTTACGTCAGACACGGCTCTGCGTTCAGTGAGCGTATGGTCGGCAGGCGGTGCACTTCTGAAGAAAGTATCGCCCAGCGGCAACTTCACCTGCACTCTCAATGGTGTCGACAGCGGCATGGTTGTCGTGCGCACAGAGACAGAGAGCGGCTCGCAGGTGACGAAAATAAGAGTTAGGTAAGTTTTTTATATTTTGACCGACAGGTCAAGTTGCAGGAGAGAATGGGAGTGTCCGTGAGGATGCTCCCATCATTTTTTATGTCAGTTGTGAGGACATACCGGAAAGAACGGAGATGGGACATATGACTGCCGGTGAGTAGATGACGATGCCAAATTTGCCGTTTGTTGACTATTTGTAAGATATATGTACTGCTTTTTAGTCTGTTTTACGCTAATACGTGCGTTTGATGTGTTAAAAACCTGATAATGTTTGGCACAATGAAAAGTTAGCACTATCTTTGACACTGAAAGGAAGGAGGCATAACATAATGCCGAAACACCTTAATAATATAGTAAAAACACATAATTGAAATATAAACCTTAAAACTATGAATTCAGAAAAGAATATCCGTATGGAGCACGACCTCCTCGGCGCACGTGAGATTCCGGCAGACGCATTGTATGGCATACAGACATTGCGCGGCGTTGAGAATTTCTCAATCAGTAAGTTCAAACTCAGCCAGTATCCTCTGTTCATCAACGGTCTGGCATACACAAAGTGGGCTGCTGCTGAGGCAAACCATCAGCTCGGGCTGCTTACCGATGCCCAGTATGAGGGTATCAAGGCTGCTTGTCAGGACATATTGGCCGGCAAGTATCACGACCAGTTCCCCGTGGACATGATTCAGGGCGGAGCAGGCACCAGCACCAATATGAACGCCAACGAGGTTATCGCCAACATTGCGCTGAAACACATGGGCTTCAAGCCGGGCGACTATGAGCACTGCTCTTCTCACGACCACGTGAACCGCTCACAGTCTACCAACGACGCATATCCTACGGCTATCCACATGGGCATGTATGCCAGTCATCTTGCCCTTGTTCCACATATCAAAGAGCTTATCGCGGCATTCCGCAAGAAGTCGGAAGAGTTTGCACACATCGTAAAGATGGGACGCACTCAGCTCGAGGACGCTGTGCCGATGACTCTCGGACAGACCTTCTCTGGCTTTGCAAGCATACTCGAGGCAGAGCTGCTGCATCTCGACCAGGCTGCAGCCGACTTCCTTGAGGTCAACATGGGCGCAACTGCCATAGGTACGGGCATCTGCTCTGAGCCGGGCTACGCAGAGAAGTGTGTTAAGGCTTTGGCTGAGATTACCGGATGGGACATCACTCTCGCAAAAGACCTCGTGGGCGTAACCTCAGACACATCTTGCATGATAGGCTATATGTCAGAGCTGAAGCGCATCGCCGTTAAGATGAGCAAGATAAGCAACGACCTTCGCCTGTTGGCCAGCGGTCCGCGCTGCGGTTTAGGAGAGATCAATCTCCCGGCACGTCAGCCCGGTTCGTCAATAATGCCCGGAAAGGTAAATCCCGTTATTCCTGAGGTTGTAAGCCAGGTTGCGTTCAAGATTATCGGCAACGAGCTTTGTGTCACCATGGCCGGCGAGGCTGCCCAGATGGAGCTTAACGCCATGGAGCCTGTCATGGCTCAGTGCTGCTTCGAGTCAGTAGACCTTATGGCCAATGCATGCGACACACTGCGCACGCTCTGTGTTGAAGGCATTACTGCCAACGAGGATAACTGCCGCCGCGAGGTTAACCGCAGCATCGGCATCGTTACAGCCCTCAACCCCTACATCGGTTACGAGCATTCTACAGAGATTGCCAAGAAGGCCATGGAGACAGGCCGCGGCGTTGTTGAGCTTGTGCTTGAGGAAGGAATACTTACTCAGGAAGATCTCGACACCATCCTTGATGCCAAGAACATGGTTCGCCCTGTTAAGCTCGACATCCACCCGAAATGCTAGTTTTGATGTTCCTGCTTTCTGCCTTTAACTTCGTTTAAGGGCTAAGTTGATATTTTCCGTGCCGTCCGGTTCCTTTCATGGGAATTTGGGCGGCACGTCCTTTTGTCATCCCTTATGGTGCGCAGCGTCTCTTTCGCCATGTGGCAGGCTGTGATACATGCCTGCTGATGCCTCTCTGCATCTTCTTAACAAGCCACTCGCCAAAACGTGAAAATCAAAAGGCCGGTTTGGGCTTCAAAAACATGCCACTTTTGAGTGAAAAGTGGCCGAGTTACGATGCGTAAACGATAGGTTAATGATTTGAAACATGTACGCCTGATTTTGATTACAGTTTTTCTTTTCCCGCCTTTCTCTCTGAATGTTCTTTAAACATAATCGTGCTTTCTCCTTATGATTTTTTGCGGCTGTTAAGGTAGGTGTTGTCGCAGTCTGTCTGTTACCCCTAAATCAGTCATTAGATTGCACGTAGCTTTATCAATTTTGTGCATTCCAGTTTTCAGCCCGTCTTTTTATTTCTATTGGCGCAAGGCGCTAAGCGCAAACCAAGTTCAGCGCAGGCTAATTAAACAGCGTTTCCCGATAATCTTTGTATTACAATGGTTTACGATAAAATGGAATGTTTGATGATAGGTGGACGCACCTGGAGTGCGTCCCTACATTGCACTACTTGGAGGCTTCAAAAGTTTTGTTGCTTCTTGTCGCAAGCACTACGTTGGCATTTGACTCTAACTGCTTGAACTCCTTTAACTTCGGCGTAGCCAGTCATAAGAGTGCTTGTGAAAAATTAACGAAAATCTGCTCAAGATAAAACAAAAATCCCGACCGAATCTTAATAACAGATTGGGGCTTTAATGTGATTCAAGTATAAATAGCCGGAATGGGAAATCTTATTCAGCGAATATTTTTATCCGTGGCATATAAATGAGAGGCGTGGCTTCTGATGTTCACTTTTGACATATTTTCAAAAAACATTGCATTGATTTTGTTAAACCAATGATTTGCGTTATCTTTGCATAATATAAGCTGCATCTCGGCATAACACTCAAACGTGGTTTGGCGATTCTGCTCTCGATTTGCGTTATCTTTGCATAATAATAAGCTGCATCTCGGCATAACATTCAAGCACGCTTGATGTTTCTGCTCTCGATTTGCATTATCTTTGCATAAGATAATCAGCATCTCGGCATAACGCTCAAACGTATCTTGGTGGTTTTGTTGTCGGGTTGCGTTATCATTCTGTTAATGACATGTTTAATTTTAAACAATAAAATATGGAACAAAAGTTTTTTATATATAACACTCTGAGCCGCCGTAAGGAGCTCTTTGTGCCTATCCACAGCCCCAATGTGGGCATGTATGTGTGCGGCCCTACAGTGTATGGCGATCCGCATCTGGGCCATGCACGCCCGGCGATAACCTTCGACATCCTGTTCCGCTACCTCAAGCATCAGGGCTATAAGGTGCGCTACGTCAGAAACATCACCGACGTGGGCCATCTGGAGCACGATGCCGACGATGGTGACGACAAGATAGCAAAGAAGGCACGTCTGGAGCAGCTCGAGCCTATGGAGATAGCACAGCACTACACCAACCGCTATCACGACGCCATGAAGGCGCTCAACGTGCTGCCGCCAAGCATTGAGCCTCACGCCACGGGACACATCATAGAGCAGGAGGAGCTGGTGAAGCAGATTATAGACAACGGCTTTGCCTATGAGAGCAACGGCAGCATCTATTTCGACATCGCAAAATATAACGAGAAATACCACTACGGCATACTGTCGGGACGCAACCTCGACGACGTTATCAACGCCAGCCGCCAGCTCGACGGTGTGGGCGAGAAGCGCAACCAGGCCGACTTCGCCCTGTGGAAGAAGGCGCAGCCCGAGCACATCATGCGCTGGCCGAGCCCCTGGAGCGATGGTTTCCCCGGATGGCACTGCGAGTGTACGGCCATGGGACGCAAGTATCTCGGCGACCACTTCGACATACACGGCGGAGGCATGGACCTCGTGTTCCCGCATCATGAGTGCGAGATTGCGCAGGCTGTGGCAAGCCAGGGCGACCAGATGGTGAAATACTGGATGCACAACAACATGATAACCATCAACGGACAGAAGATGGGCAAGAGCCTCGGCAACTTCATCACGCTCGAGCAGTTCTTCACGGGCAACCATCCGAGCCTCGACAAGGCTTATTCGCCCATGACGATACGCTTCTTCATCCTCTCTGCCCACTACCGCGGCACGGTAGACTTCTCTAACGAAGCCCTGCTGGCAAGCGAGAAGGGACTGGCCCGACTGATGTCAGGCATCGCCGACTTAGACCGCGTGCCCGTGTCAGACAAGTGCGACGCGCAGACCGAGGAGTTTGTGAAGAACCTGCGCCAGAAGTGCTACGACGCCATGAACGACGACCTTGCCACACCTCAGGTTATCAGCTATCTGTTTGAGGCCTGCGGAGTGGTCAACAAGCTGCTCGACCACAAGGCCACTATCTGTGCCGACTGCCTGAAAGAACTTGCCGACACGATGCGCCTCTTTGCGATAGACCTGCTCGGACTGAAGGAAGAGAAGGGCAACTCGTCTGACGCACGCGAGGAAGCCTACGGCAAGGTGGTAGACATGGTGCTGAGCCTCAGGGCAAAGGCAAAGGCCGAGAAAGACTGGGCCACAAGCGACCGCATACGCGACGAGCTGGCTGCTGCCGGATTCGAGGTGAAAGACACCAAGGACGGCTGCGTATGGAGACTCGACAAATAATGTTGATGTCATGTTACTGAAACCTGTGATGTGTATGTCTGTCGTGCCTGCCAAATTCTTTGGCAACATGATGCCGACCAGTCTGCGGCCAGCCCGCAGTTTCAGCAGGTCATCCGTATGATGCTTCTGTTTACACATCTTATATAATATATAAAGAGCAGCGGCATGTTGGCCGCCAGTTTCCTAAGGCATGCGTGCCGCTGCTCTTTCTTTCAAAAAAGTTTTTTTATCCAATGCAGGATAGCCTCTTATGTGAGGCATTAACCAACAGAGGTCAGACTATGAAAAATATTGCTTATGTTTTGTCTTTATTGATGTTAACGCTCATGACGGCCTGTTCCGACCGTAAGGAGTATGTTATAGCCATGTCGCAGTGCAGCGAGGACATCTGGCGCGAAAAGCTCAACACCGAGATGCTTGCCGGCACTTATCTTTACGACAACGTCACGTTGAGGGTGGCCTCGGCCAACGACGACAACGTAAGGCAGACTGAGCAGATAAACGGCTTTGTAAACGATGGCGTCGACATCCTTATTGTCGCCCCAAACCAGATGAACACCGTTACGCCGGCCATCGAGAACGCATACAACAAAGGCATACCCGTAATACTTTTCGACCGCAAGACCGGTTCAGACAAATACACGGCATTTATCGGCGCCGACAACGTAAAGATGGGGCGCACCATGGGCGAGTATATCGCGTCGCGCCTTGGCGGCAAGGGGCGTGTCCTGGAGATTACGGGCCTTAAAGGCTCGTCGCCGGCCATAGAGCGCCATCAGGGCTTTGCCGACGCCCTGAAGCACTATCCGGGCATAGAGCTGGTGGCCGTGAGCAGCGGCACATGGATGCAGCAGAGCGGGCGCAAGGCCATGGAGGCCATGCTCGACAGCGTGGGCGGCAACATCGACTACGTGTTTGCACACAACGACCGCATGGCCCTCGGAGCGCGTCAGGCAGCCCAGGCACGCGGACTGGCAGGCCGCATAAAGTTTATCGGCATCGATGCCCTGCCGGGCAAGGGCGGAGGCATCGAGCTGGTGCGCGACGGCGTGCTCGACGCATCATATATCTATCCCACGCGCGGCGACATGGTAATGCAGCTGGCCATGAGCATTCTTGAGAAGCATCCCTACCAGCGCGAGAACCTGATGAAGACAGCCCTCGTAACCAAAGACAATGCCGAGGTGCTGCTGATGCAGGCCGAAGAGATGAACAAGCTAAACGACAAGCTCAACATGATGCACGACCGCGTGAACATGTATCTCACGCAGTACAGCCATCAGAAGGTCTACCTCATGATGTTCATCATCATCCTTGTGCTGCTGGTGCTTTCGTTTGTAGCCTTCTACCGCACCATCGTAGTAAAGCGGCGCATGCGCGAGGATGCTGCCAACGCCAAGCTGGTGTTCTTCACCAACATAAGCCATGAGTTCCGCACACCGCTCACTCTCATTGCCGACCCCGTCAGGCGCATGCTCGAGGCCGACAACCTGACCACGCAGCAGCGCTCCATGCTCTGCCTGGTAAGAAAGAATGTCGACGTCATGCTCAGACTTGTTGGCGAGATTCTCGACCTTCGCAAGATTCAGAACGGCAAGATGCAGCTCACCGTGAGCCGCTTCAACCTGTCGGACAGCGTAGGGCAGTGGGTGGCCAACTTTGCGCCGCTGGCCGACAGCAGGGACGTGGAGCTGAGCGTTGACTGCGGCCACGACATAAACATAGAGGCCGACCTGTATAAGATGGAGCGTATATGCTATAATCTTATCAGCAACGCTATAAAATACAACCGCAAGGGCGGCAGAGTGAGGATAAGTCTTGCTGCCGACGGCGGCATGGCGCGCCTGACCGTAAGCGATACGGGCATAGGCATACCGCGCGACAAGATTAACCACGTGTTCGACCGCTTCTTCCAGGCATCAGCCGAAAACCGCGGAGGCACGGGCATCGGGCTTGCCATAGTAAAGGCCTTTGTCGACCTTCATCACGGACAGGTTACGGCAGAGGCCAACGCCGACGGCGGGGCAACGTTTACGGTGAGTCTGCCGCTGACGCAGCCCGGAGAAACCATAGTGGAGCAGCCTGATGCAGCAGCCCTAGAGACAGGCGACAGCGTTCCGGCAGACATACCTATGAGCGGCGGCGTGGAGATGATGACGGCACAGGACGACGGTGAGCGCAAGTCGATAGTGGTGGTAGACGACAACAGCGACGTTAAAGACTATATCGTCAGTCTGCTCTCGGCCCACTACGATGTCAAGTGCGCGTCCGACGGCCGCGAGGGCCTCGCCTTGTGCGTCAAGTATGTGCCCGACCTGGTTATCTGCGACGTGATGATGCCCGTGATGGACGGTCTTGAGATGTGCCGCCGGCTTAAGGCGGAGACGGCCACGAGCCATGTGCCCGTCATACTGCTCACGGCCCGCACCTTCGACGACCAGCGCGCCGAGGGCTACGACTGCGGCGCCGACGCTTACATAACCAAGCCCTTCAGCAGCAACGTGCTGCTGTCGCGAGTGCGCAATCTGCTCAATGAGCGCATGAAACTGAAAAATATCTATTCGGGTGCCGAGGCAGAGGAGGACAAGGCTGCCGACGATCCTGATACACGCTTTGTGGCCGACTTCAGACATCGCCTGAAGGAGCATCTGTCTGACTCAGAGCTCAATGTGGAGACTCTTGCCGCCGAACTCGGCCTTAGTCGCGTGCAGCTCTACCGTAAGGTGAAGCAGCTCACAGGTTCGTCGCCCGTTGAGATAATACGCATAACGCGCCTGAAGGCCGCCGAGCAGCTGCTGCGCACCACATCGAAGACCGTGTCGGAGATATCCTACGACGTAGGCTTCTCGTCGCCGTCTTATTTCACCAAGTGTTTTAAAGACTATTTCGGCCATCTGCCCAACGAGGGCCGCGGCGTGTAGTCGGCTTGTCAGATAATATCAGTGAAAAATAATTCTTCTAAAGCCCTTGCCATACGTGGCGGGGCTTTAATTATAATATGTATTTTTTATTTTAATATCCTTGTTTATCAGGCGAAATGTATATTTTCCATTTAAAGCGATTTATGTCTTCATTTTATGTTGAAACTTATATAAAATAAATCAATAAGACAGCAAATTATTAGATTAGATACCGAAAATACACAAATATACATTCTTTATAAGATATTTGTTAATAATTCGTGATAAAGCTTTGGTAAATGTTAATAGTTTTGTATATTTGCATGCAATCTAAACTTAACTAATAAAAATTGTGTAACTATGAATAGGAAACTACTATTTGTTGGAGTATCTCTCCTGAGTTGTTTCACTAGTGTTCACGCTGATGATGTTCTTAGTCATGTGATTGAATACGATGGAACACAAGTAAGTTCTCGAACTGACTATACTTATGACGCCAATGGTATGGTTATAGAAGAGTTTATAACAAGACCAAGTCCGAGCGATCCGTCAGTTATGTCAAATTATGAAAAGATTAATTACGGTTATGATTCACAGAAACGCCGTAATTTTGTGGCCGATTACATGTGGAACACTTCCACGCTGACATTTGTTGGTCGTCCTATCGAGGGAGCCAAGACCACTTCTACTTATGATGATGCCACAGGACGCGTTTCGGAACAGTTGTTCTATGACTGGGGCACATCTGACTGGAAAGAGGATTATTCAAAGAGATGTGTGTATACATACGATGGCAATACAGCAACCGAAAACCGCTATAAGAAGCTTAACGGAACTGAGCAAACCACCCCATACGAGATAAACGAATATACCTATGACGACAATATGAACATATTGCAGAAGGTACGCAACAGCTATTCGTTCAGTTTTGCAGAATACGATTATGTAAAGACGCCTACGGAAAAAGAGGTGTATGAATACGATGACAGGGGCAACGTGACCTTGAAGGAGGTATATATGTATTCAAGCGGCGACGACTATGACCCATGGGGTGGAGACGGTGATCCTTGGGGTGACCCTTCTGATACAGACGAGGATGCGGATGATTCTGAGAACGGCGACACCGAAGGCAAATGGTCGCTGATGTACAGATATAAATATCAGTATGAGTATGATGCCAAGGACAATATAACGAAAAAGACAACTTTGGTGTGGCGCGACTATCTTGGGGAGTATGACACCGAGTCAGTGCTGACCTATGAATATTTCTACGGATCGAACGAGGCTCTTGAGCTGCCTTACAGCAATAACTTTGATGCAGATGATTCGTTCGACGGATATACTGCATCGGGCAGTGGCGAAGCCGGCGCAGGCTGGAAACTCGGCAATGGCTCGGCTATATGCACTGCTGCAGTTGACAGCGATCCTAACATACCTGAGATACTTTATCTGCCGGCTCTGCGTTTCACGACGGACAACGAGATTGAAATTTCGTTTAAGGCCAAGGTGGCTGACGCCTCAAAGCCAGGTAAGCTGCAGATGATATTGTGCCGCAATGACGAGACCCATACTCCTTTAGGTACGATAGGTCAGATGTGGGACATCACGGATACAGAGTATCAGGAAATAAAAGGTTCTGTTGTTCCAGACAAGAGCGACGCCTATGTGATAGGTATCTGTTTTGACAACTATCAGAAGGGTTCAGAGGTATATGTTGATGATGTAGACGTAAAGAATGGACGTCCGTCGGCAACTCCTGTTGCACCATACAACTTTGCAGCCACTCCGGCTCAGGACGGATCATTACAGGTTAAATTAGTATGGTATACACCTAACACTAATCTGGCAGGTGACTTCATCAGTCATGTAGACAAAATGGAACTCTACCGTGACGGTATAGATGAGCCTCTATATACCACTCAGGCCACTGGTGCTACGCTTGCAGCCCAGTATGTAGATGCAGACATACCTGAGAAGGGAGAATATACATATCGTGTGTATGCGTATCTCGACGGATTGAAGAGTTATGCTGCCGTTATAAGTGTTAAGGTTGGATATTCTGTACCTTCGCAGATCGAGGGTCTTACCCTGGTAGAGAACGATGACCACTCTGTTACAATCTCATGGGATAAGGCAGATTCTGAATACGGCGATGTAAAATATTATATAGAGCGTAATGGCAGTGAGGTTCTCGATGACGATTTCTCAGGTACGACATTTGTCGATAAAGGAATTGACACAAGTTATGGTCAGCAGCCTGTTTACTATATCATACAGCCCTATAATGAAGTTGGTTACGGCAGAATAACAAGTTCGAACCTTATGTTCATAGGCGAGTCTTCGCTGACACCGTTTAAGGAGTCGTTTGCCGGAGGTGAGCCCACGCATCTGTGGATGAACGAGAAGGTTGTGGGCTACGACGCTGCGTGGGGTACAGGCGCAAGTTGTCCTTCATATCCCTCTGTTGAGGCTCAGGATGGTGATGGCGGTTTTGCCGCATTCCTCTCTACAAGCCTTGCCGAAGGCGATGTCATAAGGTTCACTAGTGAGAAGATAGACTTGAGCAAGTTGGTAAATCCTGAGCTGACGTTCTATATGTATCAGATTGATGGTGACCAGACTGATGATGCTATCGTGGTTGAGGCTTCGAAGGACAATGGCGAGTATGAGGCCCTTACAAGTGCATTACATGTATCCGGCTACGATGCTGCAGGTTGGACAAAGCAGACCGTGTCGCTCGATAAGTTTAAGGGTGAGAAGAATGTACGTCTAAGTTTCAAGGGCATTTCCGCCATCACTCACGACATATTGATAGACAATATGACGGTTGGTGAAAAGCAGACTAGCGGTATCGGTTCTACATTGACCGACGGTGTCAGGGTATATGCCTCAGATGACGAGATAGTTGTCAATGCTCCGGCCGAAAGCGATGTAAGAATCTTCAATGCAGGCGGTGCGCAGCTTTATGCCGGCCGTGTGGCTGATGTAAGGGTTGCTGTTGCCAAAGGATTGTATGTCGTTACAGTTGACGGCCGTTCTACAAAGATTACGGTGAGATAATAGCACTGCAATAATCCTTATATAAGAAACTAAATGTCGGGGTGCAATGTGGCATAATGCTATGTTGCGCCCCTTTTCATTCCCGGTGCCAACCAGACAAAACAAAACTTCTTAACCTCATATTTATCTTCGGGATTCGTCTGCATTATTGTTCGTCCTGTCTGTTCATTCCTGCCCTGCCGCCGTGTCCAGCCACGGCATATCTCTGTTGCCGCATCAAGGAATATAAAGGAAATGTTAATAAGTGTGCAGCCCTTTTAGGCTTTATTGGCCATGAAACGGGCAAAATAGACCACAGAAATCGTACAAAGTATGTAAATTTTGTTACATGAACGAAATTTTTAATTCATTGGTATAAAATTGTTAACAGAAATTTCATAATCTAAATAATTTTGCTAGCGACAAAAGTCACGATAAACAATTTATTAAACCATAAAAACGCAGTAAAAATATGAAGAACATTAAACTAATGCTATCAAGCGTAAAGCGTATTGTGCTGTTCTTCGTCTTAATGAGTTTCGGCTTGTATGCCACGGCTCAGACAACGATGGAAGTCAGCGGTACGGTGAAAGACGATCAAGGTGAGACGGTTATTGGAGCCAGTGTGCTTGAAGAAGGTACGACAAATGGTGCTGTAACCGACATAGACGGAAACTTTAAATTAAAGGTGAAGGAAGGCGCCAAGATCAGAATTTCTTATGTAGGTTACAACACAGTGACGCTTCCGGCGCGTCAGAACATGGTTGTAAAGCTCGAGGAAGCCGGAAACATTATGGACGAACTTGTTGTAACAGGTTATACCACTCAGCGTAAAGCCGACCTTACAGGATCTGTGTCTGTAGTTTCGACAGACGACCTGAAGACAAGTCCGGATGCCGACCCGATGCGTGCATTGCAGGGCCGTGTTCCGGGTATGACTGTTACAGGCAACGGTTCGCCAATAGGAACAGGAACAGTAAGAATACGTGGTATCGGTTCGTTCAACTCTTCACAAGACCCGCTTTTCGTAATCGACGGTGTGCCAACAACAATGTCTCTCAACTCTCTTAACACTAACGACATTGAGAGCATGCAGGTGCTTAAGGATGCGGCTTCGGCTTCTATCTATGGTTCGCGCGCGTCTAACGGCGTCATCATTATCACGACAAAGCAGGGTAAGAAAGGCGGCAAGATGAAGGTTGACTTCTCTGCAAATCTTACGGCTTCGTTCTACACATCACAGTCATTGATGAACCTGTGTAACTCTGCCGAATATGCCACTGCAATGGCTCAGGCAGCCCTAAACGACGGAATAGACCCTGTTACATATGCAGCCAACTACGGACTTAATCTCAACGCCGCCAACGGAACCCCTATCACGGTATGGAATCCGGCAACAGAACAGTATGAGAATTATACTGTAAACGGCCGTTATGACGGATTTATCAACAGCGCAAAAACAATGAAATATTCAGATACAGACTGGCTTGACGAGATTTCGCGTACAGGCTTCTCTCAGAACTACGACCTGTCTATATCTAACGCAACAGACAAATATTCGGCATTATTCTCTTTAGGATACAAAAAGAACGAGGGTATATTGAAGTATACTTCGTTTGAGAATATTTCTGTCAGAATGAATTCTTCTTACAACATTAACAAGAATCTTACAGTAGGCGAAAACTTCACCATAACATGGTCGAGACAAGTTGACTGTGCGCCAATGGAGAATGCCTTGAAAATGGCCCCTATTGTGCCGGTATATGAGACTGACGGAACAACATTCGGTGGTCCTGTAGGAAGCATGTCCGACCGTCAGAACCCGCTCCGCGAGATGTATCAGAACCGTGATAACCATCTTGACTACTGGCGTCTGTTCGGTAATGCATATGTAGAGCTGAAACCGATTGAAGGCCTTGTGCTCCGTTCAAGCTTCGGTATCGACTTCTATACATCTTTTATACAGTCGATGAATCATACCTTCCATTCAGATATCGTCAACAACAACGTTGCAAGCACAACGCTCTCTAACAAGAATGATATGAACTGGACATGGTCTAACACAGCCACTTACAACTTTACGCTTGCCGACAAGCATGATTTCTCTGTTCTGCTTGGTGTAGAGTTGTCAAAGCAGAACTCTATCGACTGGTCTGGCTACAATGAAGGCTATGCACTCGAAGATCCTGACTATATGTGGCCTAACGCTGCAACAGGCACAGCCCGCGTTGCCGGCGCAATGGTAGGATACAGGCTCGCTTCTTTCTTCGGTAAGGTTGACTATAATTATGATGATCTTATCTTGGCTTCGTTCACGATGCGCCGCGACGGTTCTTCACGTTTCGGCAAGGGCAACCGCTGGGGTACATTCCCCGCAGCTACATTAGGCTTCCGTGTATCCAAACTGCTTGAAAAAGACTGGTTAGACGACTGGAAAATACGTTTGTCATGGGGTAAGACCGGTAACCAGGCTATAGACAATAACGCACAATTCGGACTGTATGTCGCTGATTATGGATTAGACCGTATAACCTCTACAGCCTATGACCTTTTCCTTCAGGGCTCGGGCACATTCCCTTCTGGATACCGTGCCACACAGCTGCCTAATGCAAACCTGAAGTGGGAGTCGGCCACACAATATAATATAGGTACAGACTTTACGCTGTTCCACAACATGCTCTATGGTTCTATCGACTGGTATATCAAGGACGTTGACGACATGCTTATCAATCCGGCATATATCGGTACAAAGGGCGAGGGTGGTGCAACATGGATGAATGGTCCTTCGCTGCGCAACTGGGGTATGGAGTTTATGCTCGGATACCGCAAGACACTGCCATGCGGACTTGGACTCGACATCAATGCCAATGCCGACTTCTTCCGCAACAAGGTTACATCTCTGCCCGAAACAGCAACAGGCTCTTATGCTCATACGTCTAAGGAGAATCTCGTAGAGTCAGGACAGCCTTATGGTTCAATAGTAGGATACGTTGTTGAGGGACTTTATCAGACACAAGAGGAAGTTAATGCATCCGGTCAGGCCAATGCGCGTGTGGGCGGACTTAAATACGCCGACCTCGACAAGAATGGTGTTATCAACTCTGATGACCAGGATTGGATCTACAATCCCGTTCCTAAGTTCTCTTATGGCATCAACATAGGCCTTACATATAAAGGTTTCGACCTGAGCATGTTCTGGCAGGGCGTTTACGACAAGGATGTTTATAACAACCAGAAATTCCAGACAGACTTCTGGGCTGTTACTGACGCTGGATCTAACAAGGGTAACCGACTGCTCAACGCATGGAACACCAACAATACCGGCTCAACCATCCCGAGGCTGTCAACGACCAATACTGCCGACGAAGGCCGCGCATCAAGCTATTTCGTTGAGAACGGATCTTATCTGAAACTGCGTACGCTGCAGGTGGGATACACATTCCCTTCAAGTCTTATTTCAAAGCTTAAGATGACAAGTGCACGCGTTTATCTTTCAGGCCAGAACCTGCTTACAATAAAGAGTTCAAGCCTTACATGTCCTGATCCGGAGAACCCGGACTGGAACTATCCGTTGTCAACATCACTCTCATTCGGATTACAATTAAGTTTCTAACATTTTAACGATTTATCAAAATGAAAAAGATATATAGCATATTAGCAGCATGCGTCCTGGGCTTTACGCTGACAAGCTGTGACGATTTTCTTGACTATACTCCTACTGCTGTGGTAGACGAGGATAAGGCCTTTTCTGATCCTGAAGGAATGGTTACCTCTGCTTACGCCATGCTCGGCGACTGCTGGTTCTCATATCCGTTTAATCTCTTTCCTTATGGAGACATAACGTCTGATGACTGTCTTAAGGGCGGAAACGGACCTAATGATACAGGATATCATGCCATGGATATATGGACAACACTGACTTCTACCACTCCGGGTGAGATGGACGAGCTGTGGTATCGTCTTTATTGTGCCGTGTCTCGCTGCAACCGTGCATTGCTGTCACTTGAACGTAACGGCGAGAGCAAGCTCGGAGCCGAGACTACACGCCAGCGTGTGGCTGAGGTTAAATTCCTTCGTGGACATTTCTACTATAAGCTGCTCACCGTATTCCGTAAAATACCTTGGATTGATGAGAGGGTAGAAGACGACGGAACACAGGAGTCTGTAAGAAATGACCAGTACACTTATGAAGAACTCTTCGGCAAGATTATCAGCGACTTTAAGGTTGCTTACGATGTTTTGCCGGTAAAAGAGCCGGGACAGGACGGCCGTGCCAACAAGGTGGCAGCCGCAGCATACCTTGCAAAATGCTATCTTAACCTGGCATGGGGTAACGGATATGAAGCAGGTACAGGTGTTGACCACATCAACACAAACTATATGGACAGCGTTGTGATATACACCGACGAAGTTGTCAACTCTGATTACGGTTATCTCGAGGATTATGGCGACATTTTCCTTCCCGAATATAAGAACAGTAAAGAGTCTGTGTTTGCAGTACAGTGTTCTGACTATGAGGATGACCATACTACTTACGGCCGTGCCAACTGGTCGGTAATGCTTAACGGCTGCTGGGGTATGTGGTCTTGCGGATGGGATTTCCACAAGCCTTCTCAGAACCTCGTAAATGCCTTCAAGACAAAGGATGGTCTGCCGATGTTTGACAATTACAACGACAGTGTTGACTATCCTATCAACGGACAGCCTACTGCACAGAAGTGGGATCCGAGATTGTTCCATACTGTAGGCATGCCATCTTTCCCATACAAATACGAGAAGGAATATACGCAGACTATGGCTAACTCTCGCGACGCTACCGACTATGGCTATTATACATCGCTTAAGGAAGTTCCGCAGCGTTCTAAGGGTGAGACCTTCAATGATTCATGGCAGGCTTTTGCAACAAACGACTATGTAATACGTTATACAGATGTCATGCTTATGCGTGCTGAAGCACTTATCGAACTCGGCCGTCTGTCTGAGGCCCGCGTCATCATCAACGATATCAGACGCCGTGCTGCCAACTCTGTGAACAAGCACATTGAATATGCTGCCGACCAGTGCCAGATAGCAGAATATCCTGTTTCTCCGTATTTCGACAACAAGGAGAACGCACGCAAGTGCCTGCGCTGGGAGCGCCGTCTTGAGATGGCTATGGAGAACGGACGCTTCTTCGATCTGCGCCGTTGGGGTGTTGCTTCTCAGACACTTAACGCTTACTTCGCAAGCGAGCAGAACTCTACATACAGCTTCTTCGACCACAACGGCAACGTGATGGAAGGCGCGCCAGTATCATACGATGAAAACGGCAATGTTACAAGTGCCAGGGAACAGCATTACGGACAGTATTACCGCGATGCTCACTTTACGGCAGGCAAGAACGAGTTCTTCCCGATACCTTATAATCAGTTGTTCTACATACCTGGATTATACACCCAGAATCAGAATTATGATTAAAGGATAATTGCCGGTTGCATTCATGGAATAGAAGATGATAGGTATTTTAAGTTGATGAAGATACATCCGGCGGATGTGCGGTGTATTTTGCATAAGATTTCGTGCGGATGTATCTTTTAAAGGTAATAAGATTGTTTTTAAAAGGATATTGCCAATATTGTATACATTGGTAAAATTATAATGACGGCGGTCGGGGAGGGGGGGGG
>ERZ780013.8-NODE-8-length-149764-cov-20.0467_pt1 | contig 149764 bp, 145 predicted proteins | sample MGYA00511178_ERZ780013 | MGnify/ENA primary metagenome ERZ780013 (study PRJEB29588, sample SAMEA2149568) | human gut metagenome | biome: human gut; feature: human-associated habitat; material: faeces | place: Denmark | collected 2008/2010 ... | reverse complement strand
TCTGTTCTTTTCTCATGTTGTTTGTCTCCTTTTCGATAAAAAAATAAGCCAGCAGTGATAATCCCTAACTGGCTGTTAAAAGTTACTCTATATGATCAGGCATAGCCTGTTGTAATGATTGAATCGGGCTTTTCCCGATGTGTTTAGTTGTAACCACCTCCTTCCAAGGCGCAAAAAAGCACCTTAACCTTAATTGGCTAAAGTGCTTGTATTAGTTTGATATTAAATTTTTGTGAGTCCGACAAACTGGAAGTTAACTATTTATCAATTCTTGCAGTTCATTGACAAACCGGCAGATATGAAATCCATCACACACTGCATGATGCACTTGGATGGCAAGAGGAAGTATGATTTTTTCATCATCTCTGTAATATTTCCCCATCGTAAAAATAGGAATCAAATAATCATATCCTTTCTGCAAATTCAGATTAAAGCCATCGAAGGTTGACCATGGTATCATCGATACATTAAAAACATTTTCGGGTACATCTGGTTTTCCTATCATTCCATAATTGCTTCCATACCGTTGCATATCATTCGCATACGCCATAGAAAATGCTTCAAAATCTGGTATGTATGGTGTCCAAAGGTTGGAAAATGTCTCTGTGTCCTCATGGAATATGGTATAGCTGGGTATCATCTCGTCATATATTCCCAGTTCACCCTCCTGATTAATTGCCGTTCTAAACTCTGAATGACGGTTTACAATCGTTGCAAGATAATAAAGCATCGCAGGGTATAATTTCATTCGTTTCTTTTTTATTTGTGTAATATCCAATTTAACAGTCATACTGTATGTGCAAGGTATATTCGTAAAGTAATTTTCAAAATACTCGTTCCGTTTCCAACTACTTCTATCAATTTTTTCGAATACCATCTAAGTTCCCTCCCAAATTCTGATTATTGTCCTTTTACAAAGGCTGCATCATCTCAAGAATGATTCCATCCGGGTCTCTGAAATAAAACGCTCTGCTTTCCCCAAATCCATCTGCCCTGAAATCAAAATGCTGCGGTTCAGACAAACACTCCACATGATTTTCGATAAGGGTTTTGTAGACAGAATCAATGTCATCCGTGTAAAAGCATACTTCTGAGATAGATGTCGTAAACAAGTCTGATTGCTCTTTATGGATTTTGCTATCTACAAACTGAATCAGCTCAACTGGCGGTGCCTCAATAGCCTTGGAGCCATTCAAATAAGCAACTCTTGCTTTGCAATTTGCTCTACGAAACATTTTATCTGTTTCTTCGCCTTCCATAAAAATTTCTCCTTGAAATTCAAGTCCAAGGATGTCTCTGTAGAAAGCAATCGAGCGATCCAAGTCAGAAACCGTTAATCCAACGTGATAAATTCTTCCAACCATATTTTTCCTCTCCAATAATTTCTTTATTTCGTCAAACTGGTATTTGTCGCTATCTAAAATCAAACCTCTTCGTGTTCTTCCATATACTTGAATACCTTTTTATCACACTTTGCTTTTTTATACCAACCAATTCCTATCATTACAAGTCCAACAATGATTGCTACTGTTCGTACTGTTGAATCTGGAGAAAATAAACAAGATGCAACAATACCAGTACCTGCACCCGTAAAAAAGTCTATGATTGATTTTTCGTGTTTGATTGTACCTAATACTCTTTCTTTATCTATTGCTTTTACCATTTTGGAATTCTCCTTTAATAATGTATCAAGAGAGATTTCAAGAGATTTCAAACTGATTGCTCATGTCTACAAGTATTTGTAAATCAGGATAACTTTTTTCGTTTTCCCAATTTGAAACTGTTTGCCGTGTAACGTGAAATAATCGGCCAAATTCCTCTTGTGTTAATTGCTGTTCTTTACGAATATTCGATATTTGATTTCCTATATTCATAGTATCGCTCCTTTTTCTAATTCCTATCGTTCTTCTCCTTTGAACACTATTTTGCAAGAGAATAATGTTCAAAGTAAAGCAATTAACCTTTTACAATGAATAAATAGAGGGGTAAAGGTTCTTTGACAAGTATTTTTATTATACAACTTCCGATTTGCAAAACACATTCTTTTTACATAGGCACAGTATACCACATTTTCTGTGCCTATGCGATATCATTTAATGCTTATTCCGATATGAACTCATCTTCTCCACAGTAACCTCAGGATAGAAGTAAGTAAGAATCGTTGCTTTCGGAACTCCTGCGGCAAGTGCTTTCTTCACTTCCTCTTTCTGCTCCGGTGTATACGACCAGTGCAGCATTCGATTTGTGATGGTATCCTCCCATTTAGGCTTTTCCCTCTGAGGATTCCTTACAGGCTTAGCACCAGTGCTTCAACCAGAAGCGTTAGCACTTTCTGCAGCATCTGACTTCTGTGATTCATCAACATACTCAAGCTCATTTGCCTGCTCCCTGTCAATCTTTGCCTTCTGTTCTGCTTCATCCTGCATGGAGAATCTTCTGCTTAATTCCGCATCACCAAGCATCATAAATTGCTCATAGGTAAGAGTGTCTATATACACATTCTCGCCTTTATCTTTCAGCTTTTCATAATACTTAAGAGGTCATTGAATCAGCAACCAATGAGGCTATAAAAGAGGTAATAAAGCTGTTAGGCGGAGTGATATCCGGGATGAATGTTGGTCAGCCGGTAATAATGCAGGCAGCCAATAGTGAAGCACAAGAACCTACAGAAGATGTATTTCTTCCTGCAACTTTTCAAGGAGCTCAAGAATCTCTCCAAACTCCGGTATATTCCCATATATCATATTACTCATTGCCTGATAGTCCTCTTTCAACGCATTGAGTACCGCTTCTTTTGGCAGAAGTTCAATACTGCTCAAGGTTGCAGTTTCATAATGTGCACCTTTGGCATAATAGAATTTCTGCTTAAATGCCACATCTTTTTCTAACAACTCTTTTCGTTTAAATGCTCTTTCCTTTACCCATGAATTGCCCATATTATACACATCATATAGATGTCTTGCATATCTGGCAGGCAGCGGCTTTCCCTCCGGGAAATTTGCAATTTTATGTAATATGGTGAGTTTTTCCCAGAAAGTTCTCTCAACATCAATAGTCAAAACCGATGTATCTTTTTGTGAAAAAATATCCGGATATTTTTCAGCTGCAAATGGAGTTACGCTTGTCTAATGAGATGGCATCCATTCTGCTAATGGTCCAATTTCCAATCTTACACAAGAACGTAAATACTCTGCCTCAAATATCTGCGGATAATAAAAATTAACTACCATCTCATCTTCTGTATCAACCGAAATCCATTCTCCATCCCCCAGTTTTTCTTTCATTTCTATATTCAACTGGGGTATCAATTTCTCTTTATAAAATTTTGCTGCTTCCGAATTAATCTGCTTATTGAAGAAATCCTGCTTGGTTTTTGACCTTTCTTCCCAAGGATTCACCTCGTCATTAATTATTTTTCGCCAGTCCAAAATCAAATCTATATCCTCGGAAAACCGCTCGATAACATGGTATGATTTGGAGAGGCTTGTTCCACCTTTAAAGACAAAAGCATTTTTGTACTTACAATCATGGAATAGATGATCCAACATAAAACGTACCCAAAAGTCTTTCTCTATTACATTAGGCTACATTCCCATAGAAATTGCAGTGGTTTGAAATAATTCCGTTCTGTCTTTTATCTGTAATTTCGCAACTTCTTTCATTATTCAGCACACACCTTTCTGATCACTGCATATATCCATTCACTTACACCTGTTGCTTCCTCTAACATCTTTTTCTTCTCTGCTTTAGGCAATCTATTTCTCAAACTCAAAATAATACTATCATCAACACGGTCTTTCCCCAATGTCTTTAATGCCTCAACAACCAAGGTTGTTGTTTCTGACATAAATGAAATTTCACGATTTGCACGATGTTTAAAAGACAGCGTGATATTATCCCAGGAAAACTTTCTATATGGTCCGTCACTGATATAGGACCAGACAACCGGAACCTGCGTGGATAAACCAAGTTTATTTAATGCTACATCTCCACATGGCGCAATTGTCCAATGAAATCCTCTTGCAATAGCATACGCAACTCTTTCAGGATTAGCAGGAACATATTCCTTCAGCAAATTGCTGTATACAGGCTTTTCATAAACTCCGTCAATGATTCTGCGGATGTTTTTCTCTTCAACCTGCCTTCCAAGACATTTTCTTACAGTTGTTGTTGTAGCAATATCGGTAAAGTCTGATGTTACAAATATTGAGCCTTCTTCTGCATCCAGTATTCTTCTTTTTATTTCGATATATATTCCATTTGCCATAGCAACGCTCTCCTTTTTTGTCACGATTATTATATAATTTTCGTGACAAAAAATCAATTATTATTTATATATTATTTACCGAAAACATATTTTTAATAAACACAATACTATCTCTCTTCTTACCTAATAAAAAAAACGACCTACCCTTTCTGGTAAATCGCCTTTATTCGACTATATAACAGAAACTTAATCATCTGCCACTGTTTGTTTCTTATAATTTACATCTCCGTAATTAAGGATCTGGAATTTCCGCATCATCTTATAATGTGAATAATGCTTTCTCATAGTCTTTAACATAATACTTTAACCATATTGGCTTGTATTAGTTTGATATTAAATTGTTGTGAGTCAGACAAACTTGAATTGAGATTTCATGTATTCCAAGGGATTTAATAATTGTTATATTTTATTATCAAATATCTCTCAAGCCTTTGAAAACACTAAGTTTGGCGCAGGTGAGCTTTCCCTTATTGTTTCCCTTGTGTTATATCGTCCCACCAGTGTTTACGAACTCTGATAAGGGCAAATACAAGGGCAAAAAAAACTGATAACACATTATAGCACAAAATGAAAATGACATGGTGAACTGATTGAAACGCTTCTGATTTTTGTAAGAAATGATTGATTGAATGATAAGGAGATTTGATACAATGAGAACAATATTTGCAGAATACAATCCACAACGTAATAGTGTTGATGTTTATACCTCTGCGAGCTATATGCTCCGCATTGACTGTTGGGAAGCAGAAAAGAATTTAAAAACTACGCCTGGCTCAGATTGTGCATTAAATGCACTTGCAATTGATGAACCGCTTGAATATGTACGATTATATCTGGATGGGAATATGCAGATGTGGGTAGATGCGGAAGATTCATTGGAAATCTTTTAAAATAATCCAAACTTACGTCAGCTACCACATACATGTAAGTTGTCATCTGTTTGTGTAATCACTAAAAACATTGACTTTAAAAATCAAAGCCGCCGTTATATAAATACATGAAATTGAATCTGCTTTGCGACGGCTTTTTCTTTTACCATTTGTAAAAATAGAAATAATCAATATAGTTCAGGCACTTTTCTTTTAAAGATAAGTAGTGTAGCAATGACGGTAACAATAGCAACTAAGATAACTTGCATTATGGACTCCTGATTGGTTGTGTTTTTGGTGATAATAACTTGCCGTAACACAATAACAATCAAAGAAGTAACGATTGTTGCAGGAACAGATTTTCTGATCATGCCAATAATAAATGACCACAGAGACAGCACCATACATATAATCACAGTGGTTATTGCCATTGGTATCCATGTTCGGAGCATTGATGGTTGAAATGTTCCCTCCAGCATATTAAAGGATTTATCCGCAAATATAATATAACTGCTACAACAGATATATCCAATCGTCATTGAAATCGCTGTATAAACCATGATTATAGTTAATTTGCTGGCAATCAATTTTATTCTGTTTAAAGGATAAGAAAACATAATCGTAATTGTTCGATGATTATATTCTCCAATAACCAGCTTTGCCGTTAAGACCGACGAGTACACAAGAAAAATGAATGACATCAATAAGCCAATGACAAGGTATGTGCTTTCAAATGTGTCTTTGACCTGTTTGGGGTCTGTCATGCTATCCCATAAAGATATTGTAATGAAAAGGATGCTGAAAAGAATTGCGGCAAACATAAAGATAATATTTTGTGCAATACCAAATTTTTTCAGTTCCAGTTTGATCAAATGTGTCATCTCATTTTTCCTCCTCTGTAAGCTGGAAAAAGAAATCTTCCAGTGTGTCTTGCTTGCGTCCCATGCTCTCCAAACCAATCCCGTTCTCAATGATGGCTTTTGACAGAGCTTTACCTGAAATATCAGAATCATAAATGTGGATAAATTCTTTATCTAATACACTAAAATTCGTGATTCTCATGTTTTCAAGCAGTGCAGCAACACGAGTCACATCGTCAACCTGCAAGCTGATATAATCTGTTTGATGCTTATGGATTTCTTCGATAGGTAATTCTGTTAAGAGTTTTCCGTGTTGAATAATTCCAATCGTATCAGCAAGAAGATCCACTTCGGATAGAATGTGGCTGGATATAAAAATAGTTGTTCCATCTTCTTGATTTAGCCGTTGAAAAAGGGTTCGCATTTCACGAATACCCTCAGGGTCTAAAGCATTGATCGGTTCGTCTAAAATCAAAAATTCTGGCTTTGCCAGAATAGCTCTTGCAATAGCAAGTCGTTGTTTCATACCCAACGAGTAATGACAAACTTGTTTTTTCTCGACATTCTGCAAGTCCACCAAATGCAAAACCTCATCGATTCGTTCCTTGTTGGGAAATCCCATATACTCACAGTGCAGCTCTAAGTTTTGTCTGGCAGTCATTTTATCGTAAAAGTATGGATTCTCAATAATAGAACCAACCTTTTTGAATATTTCATAACTGTGACTGGTAACTTTTTTGCCTAAAAGCTGAACCTCTCCAGCATCTGGCTGGATAAGACTCAAAATCATTTTCATAACCGTGCTTTTTCCTGCGCCGTTTGGACCAACAAAGCCATATATTGCCCCTTTAGATATATGCATATTTACATCGTCTACAACAATATTATCTTTGTAGGCTTTTCGCAAACCTACGGTTTCCATAATATAATCCATTTTGTGTGCCTCCTTTATAGCTGCCATTATACAAAATGGACTTCTCTTTTCTCTGTCATAAATCTAACGATTTTCTAACTTTTTCAAGATGATTGAGAAAATAGTTTGCTCATTTTGTACACTATAAACTTCTAAGTCTGCCCCAATTTGTTCAGCAAGACATTTTGAAATTGAAAGCCCCAAACCACTGCCGGAAGTTTTTCGGGCTGTTGTATAATTCCTTTCAAAGATCTGTTTTTGCTGCTGTGGTGATATCCCATCTCCTCGATCTTCTATTTCAATAATGTTTTTTCCATTTGATGTGGTGAGCCTTAAAGAAATATACTTACCACCACCACCATGTCGGATGGCATTGTCTATCAGATTTTTTAAAATGCGTTGTAACGCCTCGTTATCTGTATAGGCAAAAATCGGTGTATCCGGTATCTGAATATTGACTTCAAATTGTTTCTGTTCAAGAAGGTCATAGTAGTCCAAAATTGTATCTTGGCAAATCCTTGATATATTTTCCTTTTTCATTTTAATAGAAAATCTCCAGAAGTTATTTTAGACATTGTAAAATAGTCGTTAATTGTTGAGATTAAATCATCAGCCTTTTGGTCTATTTTAACAGCCATAGCATGAACATTTTCAGATGCAGAGTAAGTGTTTGTTATATTGGAAAGCATTTCACTATTTCCTTTTAGAACAGTGAGTGGAGTTCGGATGTCGTGAGAGATGTCTGTAAGGACTTTCGCCATTGCCTGTTTACTCTGCTCAAATTGTGACTTTTTTGTATAAAAATCCTGAAGCAGCTTATTAAGTGCAGCGCTTAATTTCTTGATACTATCATTATCTGTAGGTATAAGTACAAAGCCATTTTCAGAAATGACAGAAATAGTATCAAGCCTACTTGTAATATAATCAATTTCTCGTACTAATTTTTTATGCTGTATATGTTGCCAGATCAATATAAAAACCATAACAAATGAAAGAACCACAAATAAAATCATCATCTATTTCTCCTCCATCTTATATCCAATGCCCCATAAAGTTTTAACATAGGCTGTACTGTCTTCTGCATTGCTCTTCAATTTCAAGCGAAGACGATTGATGTGTGTATTCAACACATTTTCATTTCCAAAATATGGTTCTTTCCAAATCAGTTCATATAGCCTTTCCTTTGAATAAGCCTGTCCCGGATGGCTTGCTAAAATGTATAAAATTTGAAATTCAATTGGCGTTAAATCTATGGTTACTCCTTTGCGCTGAACCATGTGACTATGAGGGTCGATTTCTATATCTTTAATTTTGATAATTGAATTATTCGGTAACGCCTGGTAGGTTCTTGCTCGTCTGATGTTAGCCTTTATTCTAGCAGTAAGCTCAATGAGTGAAAAAGGTTTTACCACATAATCATCAGCACCCAAATTCAATCCTAATGATTTGTCTATATCATTGTCTTTAGCAGTAATAATAATAATTGGTATCTTGCTGACTTTACGAATTATCTTAATAATCTCCATCCCGCTTATATCCGGTAACATAAGATCAATAAGCGCAAGCGCATATTCATCATAGCTTGTAATTTTCTGGATAGCTGACATACCATCATTAAAAGCTGTCACTTCAAATTCTCCTGATAAATAATCGTTTATCATTCCTCTTATTTCTTTATCATCTTCAATCAATATTATCTTGTTTTCTATCATGATTACTCCTTGATTTTTTATTCTTCCGTCAATAGGTTTTTCTGCATCTTTTTTTCTCAACCAAATGGTTGTCTTTTTTACTTCTACCAAAACATTATAGTTCCCTTGCTCGGACAAAACAAGTTATCCACTTTCATTCATTCACAGAATCTGTATATCGACATAATCAGTCTTTTTATCTTGCATCATGAAATGACCAATTATGCCGATTTATTGTTTAACAGTTTTAGGCATGGTATAGTATGTTTTAGTAATATCCCCTTGTTTCCCGCCAGCCTTTCACATACCATCTTATCACGACATATATTACCTGTACCAATAACAATAGAAACAGTAGATTGACTGGTAATATTGTCCTTATCCAATCTGCGAAATAGATTGCTATTGCCATACTTACGAGTATCACCATTATGGTAATCATATCCCAACAGTATTTCTTATATAGCCCTGCAATCTTTATTTCGATGAATGCCAAAAGTATTCCCACACCCACCAGACATCCACCGCAAATCAATATTCTTATCAGCCAGTTTATAATTCCAGCAACGACAGGATTGGATATTCCATTACTAATCTGTGCCATGTTCTTTCCTGTCAGTATAATCCACCCTGCAATGGTCTGTATAAAAGTGGCGATTGTATCAAAGAATACCACGCAATCAGAAATAAATATTTTTGACCGTATCATCTGAAAAAGAGTAGTTGATACGGAATACCATATCAGCAGAAACATCAATGCTTCATAAGGACAGTGGGATGCTGTGATGAAAGTGAGAGAGATCGCTTACCTGTCAGACAATTTATCTTACTATATTTTTTGCACGATAAATTTACTGATTTAATATCTCTGCAATCGTGTTTGGTGCATATTTATTGAGTTCATGTCCTGCATTTGGAACGATGTGCAAAGTAGCTTGGGGTAGCAATTCTTTTAACCTTTTAGAAGCCTTTAGATTGGCAGTATCCTTTTTGCCACACAAAATTGTTACTGGACAACGAATATTATTTAATTGCAAAGTAAAATCCAATGACCGCATAGAGTGAGCCAATTTTATGGTGCTGCTTTTTGATAGTCCCATACTTTCAAAAACCTTGTTTGGCATACAACGGAAGATAAGATTTTGAAAATCTATCAGTAAACTTGGAACTTTATATTGTGCGCCAATCAAAACCAGCGAATCCACTTTTTCCTCATGTCGAATAGCAAAATCAATCGCAAGAAGCGCACCTAACGAAAGACCGCAGATACGAAGCGGCTCTTTTACTTCTGAATACCGCTGTTCTAAATCACCCAAAATCTGCGAATAGGATATTTCATCTTCTGTTGAAGAAAAAAGTTCTGGGCAATCGACATCAGAAATTGATAGTTGTTGGACTACTTCTTTCCAGTCCTGTGCAGTTTGTCCCAACCCATGTAAAAAAACAGTTTTCATTAAACGCCTCCTAAGCTCAAGATAACCATCAATGCACAAACAAACTTGAATTTATCGCAATATTTCATTCTTGGATTATACTCGCTTATAGATAATTGGTTCATCATATCCAAAAGTTTTCTTTCCATTAACTTCCATGCTTTCAGATACCTCCAGACAACTATCAGAAAACTTTTCCCAAAGCTTAAATGTCATTACCGGTGAAAACTGGCTTGTACTGCCTCCTTCCCAGATTCCATCTTTCTCATGATAGAGCGCCGGAGTGAATTTTTCAGATTTTTTCAATTCAGTGTAGTCAGCATTTTTCATAGAATCATATGAAAACGTACTTTTATCTTCTCCTTCTGGTATTTCATAAGAATACAACACAATTCCGTCTTCTTTCTCTGTAATAAGGAAAAGATGTGGGGAAGCGTGGCGTTTACCATTTGTCTCATAGTAGCTTTCTTCAACAACAAATTTACCATTAAAATCTTTAGGAAGGTTTAAAATTTTCTCATTACAGATTGTATTAATGTGTTCTGCATAAGGATATGTTTTCCCTTCTCTCTGCATATTATCAAACTGCTCTTTGTTATTAAAGTGTCCCGTCATCATATTAATAAAATTATCGAGTTTCATCATGATTTTTACCTCCAAATTCAAATAAACGCGTGCTTTTATAGCCCGCCTCTCAAACGTGCTTCTATATCAGATGCCGTGTATAACACATCCGTTAACTCCATTCTCTTTTCCGGCTCAGAATCCATAATCCTAAATCGTTCTGAGAAAGTGTCTAATGTAAGTATTTCATCAGCAATGCGATTATATTGCCCCATTGCATTATCTGGATATTGCTTCATTAATGCCTCTCTCTAAATGCCACAAACGCACTAGCTGCATCCTCAACATTTCCTTTCTCTATATCGGCATATCCTTTTTCTAACTTTTGATGAATCTGTGTAACAGACATCATATCTGCCGTAATCGTAACTCCACACCGCTTTCAGTAAGTCTACTGTGTGGTTTGTTTAACGACACAAATAACGCTATATTATGTCTCCTTTGCCATAAACCACGCATTCCCGCTCAGAGAAATCTATATCATCAATGTTCAGCCTTACCAATTCGCCTACTCTAATTCCTGTTGAAAGCAGAAAATCAATCATTGCCCTATCACGCAGATTATTACAATTATCTCTAAGAATTTCTATTTTCTCATCCGGAATGATATCTTTTACAATAACGGCAGTCTTTACCTTATGACAAGATATTTTCGTAGCATCTCGGTCGTTATCTTTATGACCGGAATATTTATTGTATCCAACATCTTTTCAATATTACACCTATAATAGCGTATTGTTTTGTCAGAACACCCTTCTAAATGCTTTGCAGTTAAAAACATATCTAGAAAGTCCATATTCGTTGTCTGCAAATAATCAGATACAGTATTTTCAGATAACCGTTTTACCAACACCTCTTGTAGTTTCTGCATCTGCGATGCATTTAATACTTCTGCCATGTCATTGATGATGCCATAAATTTCTCTACCCATAAGAGCACACTCCTTTTTGAAGGAGTATATCGTAGAAAAATCAGCACATCAACAGAGCGTATTACTGGAATTTTCAAATTAGTCTTTGCAAATAACCTTTGAACCTTCACCATCAATTACAATTCCCTGACGGTTGTTAATTGGGCATAGATTCAAATCCGAAAACTCAGTCATTATTTTCTCGGTAACTTTCTTAAATGGTGCTGTAAGATAATGCGGAAGAACATAGAAATCAATCAAATCAAGCCCTGCATCATCTTCTTGTGAGTAGTCCTCCGGCTTTTCATCCATTTGCTCGATATATTGGATGCTTGGAGCGCATATAATTGCGCCTGCCGACTCGCCGATCATCAATTTTCCATTTGCCAATTCCTTTTTTAGCAACCCATCAGTTCTTGTTTTACGGAGTTGGTCCATAAGAAAGAAAGAATTTCCGCCGGTAAAATATATTACATCTGCATCTTCAAAAACAGACTGTATCGTTGAATAAGCCTCCGTTGAAATATCAATTTCAGTTACGATTGCTCCCAACTTTTTGAATAATTTTCGAGCCGAGCCGACATAACCGGTGTAGCCTTCACGCAGCGAAGCTGTTGGAATAAATGCGACTTTCTTATTTTCAATTTCTTCCTTTATCAGACTTCCTACACTTGAAAAGTGCGAACATAAAAATAGTTTCATCAATATTCTCCTTTATAAATTCCGATTGAACAAAATCGCTGTGCGATGGTCTGCCAAGACTGTGGCGCAGTTTTATTTTTATTAAAAAAGCAGTGGAAATTCTTTTCATAATTCATTATTGTTAAGTTACCACACGAAACAACTAAACTAAGAAAGTCCCACTGCCTATGATAAGAATAACATTTTCTGGTCTCTTCCGCAATCGGAATTATGACGATAATGCACCTCCAGATAGGTAGATGTAATCATTAACACTACTTATTTGGAGGTTTTATTATGTACAAAGATATTTTTGAATCTATCCGCAATGAAGCGGAAAAACGTAACCTGCGTGAAAGGACTATTCAACTGTATTGTTCTGATGTCAGTTACTTCCTTCGTTGGATTAAAAATCCTATCTCTGAGCTTACTCTTGAAGATGCTGAAAGTTTTCTTACTGCTAAACGTTTGGAAGGCAGGTCTCCTGAAACCCATAATCACTATCGGTCTGCAATCAAGTTCTTTTATAAAAAGGTTCTCAAGATCCTTTGGGACGATGACACTGTTCCTGCCATGAAAAGAGAACGAAATCTTCCTGCTGTTCTATCCCGTGATGAAATAAATGCAATCATTGACGCCACTCCGAATCTGAAGCATAAAGCGATTATTGCAACTATGTATTCTTCCGGATTACGTGTATCAGAGGTTGTTCATCTTCATTATGATGACATTTCACGTACCAACATGACAATTCATGTTCGTGAAACCAAAGGCAGAATTGACAGGTATACGATTCTGTCTCAAAAGAATCTTGATCTTCTCACAGAGTATTGGTTTCAGTATGGACGCCCTAAAGATATCCTTTTCCCCAGTTCCTGGACCGGTGGATATCTGGATATAGCCAGTGTTAACCAATTCTTTAAGAAAAGTGCCAAACTTGTCGGTATTACACGTCGCGTTTCTTCCCATGCATGCCGTCATAGTTTTGCCAGTCATTTATTTGAAAGTGGTACAGATACAAAGGAATGGATTCCTTATTGTAAGAAACCATTTGATGGTGCTGAATCTGTCATCAGATATCTTGGAAAATATACACACCGGATTGCTATCAGTAACTACCGAATCAAAGGTATGACGGAATCTACAGTTACATTTTCTGTTAAGGATTACAAAAAGCAAGGGCAATGGAAAGAGAGCACCCTCTCCGGCGAGGAATTTATCCGTCGATTTTTAATGCATGTTCCTCCAAAACGTTTTGTACGTATTAGGCACTATGGGCTTCTTTCATCAAGAAATAAAAATACAAAGATTACCATATGCAGAAACATCCTTGGCTGTCAAAAATACATTTCCAGGCTGAAAGATATAGATACACCTGCCATGCCATGCACCACCCGAAAGAGTAAGTGTCTGTGACCAGCTCAAACGGTTGCAGGCAGAGGGCAAGCAGAAACCGAAGCACCGATCCCACGACAGAGAAAGATAGTTTTAACATCGAAAACAACACCGCAGGGCAGTATCTCTGCCTTGTGGGATTACATACATTTTAAGACAGAGAAACACCCTGCAAGATTTTGAAGTCTTGCAGGGTGTAGATGGTTTATTCAGGAATTAATACATCTCCGTTGGAGATAGTTGCTTTGGATGCCGAAATTGCGCTTGTAATGGTATTATCATTGGTCTCATCAATTTCGCCTTCATAGGAAATCTGTACTGTATCGCCAACCTTGACAATTCCATAATCTACATAACGGGAGATTCGAAGGTCATTTAGTAGAACTTTGTAGGTGATACCGTCTGCCGGATTCTTGCACAGAATAGAATCATCCACAAGGATATATTCTTCTGTGATCTCAACGATTGTACCGGCAACCGAGTTCCTATACGCTTCATATTCTGTTTCGATGGATTTTTCTTTTGCATACTTGATAATCTTTCCGGCTGCTTCCTCTCCGATGTTAAATAAATACTGCCAGTCAAATGCGTTAGTCCACAGATAGCCGTCCTCCGTCACATAAAGAGCTGCCTTGTAGGCGCCAAGAGAATCGGAGGTAATCGTAAAGCTCAGATAATCTCTGTCACCGACCATCCACGATTCATCCTCAACGAAAACAGCACTTTTACAATCTGTAAGAACTTCCCATATATAATCGTCATTGTTTAACACGAAATGATTGCTGTTTGGGTTGTCTTCTTTTTCGGAAAAGCGGCTCAGTTCCACAACCTTGGATAGATTTACCGTTTCCATAAGCTCACCAAGCGTGCTCGGAGGAGAGTATTCGCTGCTCTTAAAAACGTAATAACTGTCTTCCATCTTCACGGCTACAAACTGACTTTGAGCGATATTCTGTAGCTTGTATACTTCAAACTCGGCAGTATATTTCTTTCCATCATTGATTTCATCATAACCGACAAAAGTGTAGTTTCCAATGCTCTCGCTAACCAATGCTTCTGATACCGCACGGCCTTTTCCATAATACTCAATGCCGTCAATTTCGACACTCGCATATTTCTCGTATACAGTCTTATACTCCCACGGCCAGACGATTGCAGACTCGCTGGCATGGATATTATAATCCTTGTATCTCCCGTCGGTCCCATTCGGTGTTACATTTCCTCCAAATAGTGACGGCAGGATTGCCGTACCTGCAATTAGAAGTACTGCAAAGCAGGCTGCAATGGAACCCCATTTTAACCAATGGTTCCTATTCTTCTTGCACTCGGCTGCACCGGCGACAAGATCATCATCAATATGCCCGATGGCATTTGCAATTCTCGGTTTTTTCATATTTCAACGCCCTCCTTAATCAAGTAATCTTTCAGCTTGTTTCGGGTGTAGAACAACATATTTTTGACCTTGCTCTCAGTAAAAGAATAGCGCTTTGCAATCTCTCTTATAGAATCGAAGTAGAAATACTTGCGGATGAATACATCTCTAACATATTTCTCTTGACTGCTGAGAAACTTACTGATCAGCTTGCCTACATCCTCGTCGCTCACATTGGGAGCATACCGGTCATCCGGCAATACCGCCGCAAGCTCATCCAAGGATAAAATTACCTCTGCCGACCGTTTCTCTCGCTTCATAAATTCTAACCGCTTAAGCGACAAATTTCTTGCGACCTTACAGACAAAAGACATAAAATTATTTGGTCTTGTAGGCGGAATGGCGTTCCATACCCCCACATAAGTATCGTTGACACATTACTTGGAATCCTCGTGGTTATTCAGAATGTTGTAGGCGATACTGTGGCAGAGTTTGCCGTACTTTGTATCCGTCTCCGTAATTGCCTGTTCGTTTCTATCAAAGTAGAGTTCTATGATTCTCAGATCATCCATGTTGTTCACCTCCTTCGTTTGACCTAAAAGCGCTTTCACCTATTAAGTACGTTTTTTGGGGCGTTGGTCTTAAAAAAACAACTCTTTTAGAATTATACCATAAATCTTGATTTCTCGACCATATATATAAACAGCGGCAAGGTTCACTCCCTGCCGCCTGGTATCTTATGCGTAAATTAGTTCTGCATTGACAACTTCCCCAACCGCATTTCGGATATTGTTCATTCTCTGTACCCATTCAAGCGGTTTATCGGCTTTTAACTGTTCTGTAACACCTTGCCTGTCGGCGTATTCCTTTACCAGCCGAAAGAACATATCCTTTGCCTGTTTGTCTATCTCAGCAAGGTATTCGTTCAGCCTTCCGTTTGTGAGCAAATTGGTATATGTAAGCCTGTGATACTCTTTCAGATAGTGCAAATGCCGCTGTCCCCAAATGCCGATTGGCTGTTCTTCTTCGGCGGGTAAGGTAAGACAGGGAATGTAATAGTCCCCGATCAGCTCATACCAAAGTCCATTGCTACCATCAAAAACATACTTATCCATTAAGAAATCCTCCATTGTTTTTGCCATTATAAGGTGCGAGAGCAAGGGTAAACTTGTGTGAAATCGTATAAAGGAATAAGGTGAGCAGATTGCGAAAAATCCTTTAGTTTCAAGGCTTTTGGAGGATTTTAATATCACCCTATAACGGGTGGTAACAGCCTAAGATTTTGACGGTTTCAAATTCCAATTTATCTTTTTCTTTCTGAAAATGGGCAATTCCGATTGGAATTGCCCACTCATTTATCACTCCAAAATCCAACGGCTTTGCCGTTGCCGTGCTTCGCACTCCTTGATTTTGTCGTTGTCACATCAGGTGAAAACAAATACTCGCTTTGCTCGTGCTTGTTTTCCTGCTGATGTTCCAAATTATGCGATTTTTAAAGCTCTGCACCGTTTCAAGCACCATTTGGTGTAAATTTGGTGTATTTGTGTATTTTCAGAGCTTTTTCACAAATGAAGTACGTCCCGTCTATTTGGTGAAACGGTACATCTTTACATCATCTTAGTAGAGCTTTGCACCTGCAGGAATATGGTCATCTACCATCAAAAGATGAAGTTCTTCATCCTCTGAATCCTTGAGGTTATTAACTGCTGAAAGGAGCATACCACAAGACTCAATTCCCATCATTGCTCTAGGTGGGAGGTTTGTGATAGCGATAAGCGTCTTTCCGACTAACTCTTCCGGTTCATAATATGCATGAATACCACTTAAAATTGTTCTGTCTGTGCCTGTACCATCATCAAGAGTAAACTGTAAAAGTTTCTTGCTCTTTGGTACTGCTACACATTCTTTAACCTTAACTGCTCTGAAATCTGATTTTGAGAATGTATCAAAATCAACTGTTTCCTCAAACAATGGCTCTATTTTAACATTTGAGAAATCTATTTTTTCAACAGGTTTAGTTTCCTCAACAGGAGCTGCTTCTGAAGTCTTATTTGCCTTCTTGTCAGCGTCTAACGACTTCATTGTCGGGATTTCACATCAATTTAATTTACTTTAATGCTTTTTCCTTTAATAAAGCCTTTTTCGGTGTTCCAACATTATTATAATAACATATTTATGCTGATTACACCACTCGAATTTGTCGTACTCTTGTCGTATGGCACACATTTTGTCGTACTCTCGTCAGTCCATGCCGGACTCTTTCCTAAAATACATCTAAATTGTGTGCTAAATTTTGAATTGCTTCCTGCTTTTTAGTATCGGTAACTTCCGCATAAATATCCATGGTTGTTTCGATATTTGCGTGTCCCATAATAGACTGAATTACCTTTAAGTTTGTTTCATTTTCGCAAAACCTTGAACAAAAGGTATGTCGCAAATGATGACATGAAAAATGTGGTATTATCACAGGCTCTCTGTGCTGTTTTGCAGCTTTTACCACTTCTTCTGCATTGTGTGCTTCATATATACGCTTGATTGCTCTGTTTACAGCTTGCGGATTATGGATATTGCCAAAACGATTCATAAAGATAAATCCTTTCATCCCATCAATCACTGTTTCATTAAATCCATGTTCCTTCTGGTCATCCAATTCCATCTGGAGTGCATCATAAACCGTATCCATCATCGGAATCGTGCGTATACCAGCTTCTGTCTTTGGAAGAGATACAGCAAATGAACATATCGGATGTTCTTTGAACTCTCTACTGTAATAAACCACGCTATGATTGATACTGATCGTCCTTTTTTCTAAATCAATGTCTTCCCATCGGATACCGATTGCTTCTCCTATTCGGCAACCTGTTCCAAGCAGAAACTTAAAAAAAGATGCCCAGTGGTAAAATGTAGGACTTTCATCAATATAGCGTATAAAGGCTCTCTGTTGTTCCACTGTCAAAGCGTGTCTCACACCATGATTTTTCCCCGGTTGCTTTTTAATCTGTGCCATTACTCCATCGCTTGGATTAACACGAATGATGTTATCACGCACAGCAAGCTGAAATGTCGGGTGTAAAACAGTATGAATTGTTTCTAGCGTATTTATCTGCATTTCCTTCTCTTTCAACAAATGCTGATAGAACTGCAATACATCAGAATACTTCACAGCGGCAATTTTCTTCTTGCCAAATCCACCTCGTATAAAGCGATCATACATATATTTATAGTTCCGCATTGTTGTTTCCCTCAACTCTGCCTTTGTCGATATATATCTGTCAAAAACAAAATTGATTGTAGATGTTCCGGCTGCATACGCATCCAACCCATCAAGCTGATCTTTCATCAGTTTAACTTCTCTCTCCCGCAATTCCATGATGTCCTTAGAATAGATGCTCCGGCGCTTTCCTTCCGGATCAACATAAGTATATACATACTTACCATCGCAACTGCGTTGAGTTTCGCCTTTTCTTAATACTCTCCCTTTGTTATCCTTTCTTGATTTCGCCATCTCGTCTCCTCTCTCAAGGAAAGAGATTTTGTACTAGCTACTCAGCCGGTTTATCCATTGCATACTGCATATCAATCCCTCTTTGTAGCACCTGTGTTATGGTCATGTCATGTTTGGACGCATATCCTTTCAGTCTTGCAGCTTCTTCCTCCGTCAGTTTTAATCCGATAAGAGTTTTTTTAGGATTATCCGACTTCGGTCTACCTGTTCTAGCCACAATATACACCTCCATCCATTTCATAATCATTATACTTTCTGTTTAACCAAAAGTCAAGTGAATTTTGGTTAAACCAAAATCTTTTTCCTTGTCGGCAAAATTTATTTCACCCGAAATGACTCAAGATATTTGTCAAACACATCAAGGTCTACCAACACCATTCTGTCTATCTTCAGAATTGCTCCCGCATCTTTGGCAAGAGTCTGAAATTTATTCATACCCATGCTGTACATTTCTGCCCCTTCCTTATATCTGACCAGTCTTTTCTTATTTATTGTCTTTGGCTTCCTCTGCATTACTCAAATCCTCCTTAAATTTAACACGCATTTTATATCTGCCAATGACAACCCACAATTCTCTTGCTGGCTCTCATAGGCAGATAAAAATGCAATACAGGTGACAGATCATTACTCTGCCCACATCGGTCTTGCACCGTCATTCAAATTGACCGGACTGCAAATTTCCTTACAATCCGGAAGTATCATTATCACGGATATGCTTCATCGCCCTGTGTTACTGCCACACATTTTGTCAGATCTTCTCGCTCCATACCTTTGCTTCAATGTAATGTTTCAACATTTCCTCACATTCACTCCTATCAAAGAGCAGGTACATCTTGGCGAATCTACCTAGTGGCTCCACATATCCTCACGTCCTGTATGCAAAAAATATTCAGTTGTCAAGGTACAGGGTGCATACGCAGCAATCAGCGAATGGAAAGGGACAATGCTAACCGCCTGTTATGCAACTTCAAAAGCCAATATCTTTGTGATCAGCTTTGTTTCTAATCTGCGACGCAGAGTTTCATCAATGCAGTAATGCACCTGTCCGCTTTCGTCATATAACTTTCTGGTAGACAATTTGATTATGTATCCCTCATAGTGTTTTAACACTGTATTGATGGCACTTACATCGCCCTCTGATGCTGCCTTTATAATATGGAAAGGCAACAAATTTTCCTCATTTCTGCTTTTATACATCTTTTTCATCTGCTATTCCTTCCATGATCTTCTTCAAAATTTCAAGTGAGCGTGTCCTGTGTTCATGAATGGTACTGCGAACCAGATTCATTTCTCTTGCAATATCCGCATCGCTCATTTCCATAAAATATGAAAGTAAAATAACATTCCTTTTTCTTTCTGTAAGTTCCTTCAAAGCTTCAGCAATCAGGGTATTTTTTACTTCAATGTCATAGCCATGCACTTCAAAATGATGATATTCTGTTCCATACTCATCCATAGTAAATAATTTGCTCAACTCCTTTTCCGACAGTTCAGAGAATGTAACTTCGTGTTTCCTGCGATAGTCCATGTGTTTGTAATAATTTACAGCTTCGCCTTTTAATGCCATCTGGCATAACCGGTCAAACTGGTGCCGGATAGTCATTTCATCCTTAGAAGAAGGTTGCCCCATACGAGTTCACCTCCTCCCGTTCCGAATGCCAAGGCTTTTGCCCTTTTTCCCTTCCGGTGTATCTCCCAAATGAAACCGGGGAGATGTTCGGGTGGATTGAAAAATTTTTATAGAAATTTTTCTGTATACAAAAAACGTCCTCGCAGGCACACACCCACAGGACGCTGTTCATATCTGATATTAAATTTTCTCCACATTTTACGAGTGTATATAGTACACTTTCAATTGTAGAATTTGCCACATTACTTAAAATGCGACCTATTTACCTGTCCTTCCACGCAATGGGCAGGATAATATTTTCCAAATACAAAAATATCCTTTCAATGGTTCAGAATACATAACTCTCCTAAACACATTCAAAGGATAAAAAACATGAGAAAAAACCTTTGAATACTGCGTTTTTTTATATGCAATATCCAAAGTTTCTTATTTTATTAAAGTGCATTATTCCCCTCTTATATAGTGTGTTATTAGTTCATTTTCTTTTTAAATGGTGAACTATACACTATATACGGAGGTGCATGATATGGCTAAATCTAAGAAAATTGATAAAGACATGGGTTTTCGCCTGAAGAAAGCCAGATTAGACCAAAAGCTGACTTATGATGAGTTATCCGAAAAATCCGGTGTCTCATCAAGATATATCAAAGAGATTGAAAATCATGGCAATGTTCCAAGTCTTGAAAAACTCGGACAACTCATTCGTGCTTTACATATCTCTGCTGATCCGTTTTTTTATCCGGCAGCTCCAACCGATAATCTGGATTACCAAAGGCTGCTGGTTTATCTTTCAGAATGTACGGACGATCAGATCACCACTATTCTTGCACTTGTGGAAGCCTATCTTCGTACATATAAAATCCATGAGACAGAATAGCAGAAAGATTTCGATTTTTTCTGGATTGTTTCTGAATTATTCTGAAGAAAAACAGGGTGGAAATTCCATGATTAAACGCTCCACCCTGCTTACTTATTTCATTATTGTATTCAGTAACTCTTTTACCTTAACACTCTCTTTAACAATCCCAAGTCCAGCAAGTATCTGTACTGCATCTACTATCCCCTGATAATAGGCTCTCTGTTGTTCCTGAAAGTGTGCATGGTCTACAATATCCATATAGTTTTCTAAAAAATTTCTCTGCTCTGTAGAAAGGTCAGATAAGAATTTTTCATATTCCCGGTTTTCTTTTTTCAGTTCCTTATCCGCCTTCTTTGCTTCCTCTGTCTGTATGGAATACTCCCGTTCGCCTGCATCGCTTCGAAGCTCCTCAAAAACATCAGATAATCTTTCAAATACTTCATTCATTTTGTGTCCACCTTTCTCTAAATAAGTATTGCATTTTACAGGCAGTATTATCAATCCTAAAATTTCTTACAACAATATTTTTTCGCACTTCATCTTTAGAAGTATATTATCAAGATTATTCCGTAAAATCAATCATGTGGCACTTCATCTTTAGAAAGTTGGTGATGATATGAAAATTTACTGGAATAAAGAAAGCAATTCCAAAAATCTGATAGGTCAGAGAGTAAAGGAATTGCGAACTGAAAGGCAGCTATCGCAAAAAGCACTGGCAGAACAGCTCCAGCTTGCCGGATATGAATTTAGCGATTTGACCGTATTACGAATAGAACAAGGGACACGCTTTGTACCGGATTATGAAGTGGTTGCCCTTGCTGAATTTTTTCATGTATCTTGTGAATATCTTTTAGGTGTCAGAAATGAAAAATAAGCAGTGATCTGTATTTGTTCTTTACAGACCGCTGCTTAAATTTTTGTTGAAACGATAGCCTACACCCCATACCGTCTGTATGTAAACAGGCTTGCTCGGGTTATCCTCTATCTTTTCTCGTATGTTGCGTATATGGCTCATGACAATGTTGTAATCGCCGGAATAGGATTCCTTCCACACAATGTCATAAATCTGTTCCTTGCTGAACACTATTCCCGGATGCTTTGCAAGAAGCTTGAAAATCTCAAATTCCGTATAAGTAAGCTCTATCTCCTGATTTTCCCGAATGATCACCCGTTGAACTTCATCAATCTTAAGACCTTTGAAATTCAATAGATGATTATTCAAACCTGACATCTGAATGATTTCCTCTCTGGTATTTATCAACGATAATATGTGGCTCATCATATCATCCTCATTATCTTCAAATGTCAGAACTAACATTTTCCCATACACATCACCTGCCTTATTACTTTTATATACTGCCTAAGTTCTGGAAAATTCAAAAGAATGATTCCCATATCCAGCCCAGCAGTATGTTATCTGCTGTTTGTTTTTTCTTATTCATTTTCCCTATATCCTATAACGGAAATTACTTTTTCGTTGCATACGATATATGCTACTTGCTTTCCCTCACTCTTTAATTCTGTGGCACATTCTTTTATGTTTTCAGTAAACCGAGATTGAGAACTACAAGTAACAACAATTTCTTCATTACCCAATTTTGTATTATTAGATATTTCTGATAAGCTATCTAAAAACATTTTTTCTAATTGTTCTAAACTTATCACATTAGCAGGTAAAAAAGAAAAAATATCTAATACTTTATATTTACCCATGTAAGCCACCTATCCCTTAGCTCCGCAAGCATTATTTAATGCTACAGTTTTTAAATACTGACGTCTATTGATTTCTTCACAAAACTGCTTCCACTTTTTGCAAGTGTGCTTTCAATGGACTCTCTTGTAATGCCATCCAATGCTCCAGACGGTATCGGATCACCCGCTTTCCATGAGGGATCAGCAGCTTTCGCCGCTGCTGCAAATGCCTGCCTGTATTGATGTTCATATTGCTCCATTGTCCATCCCGCTGACAAACGGTCATCTTTGTTCATTTTTCTATATAAGTTAACATATACATCTTCCCTCTTTGTGGTATCACCATTCAGAGTGCCATTATCCCTTAAAAATTCCTTCTTTGCCAGTTCAAACATTTCTTCCCGGCTGCTCTCCGGAATAGAGATGATATGTTTATAACTATTTCTGTTCTCATCAGTTACAGCAAGCCCTGTTAATCCGGTATTCGGATCAACCCAATCTCCATTTTTATCATACTGGCTCATTAGATTCTTGATCGCCTGAACATTCGTAAACATTGCACCATTTCCATTTTTCATCATTTCGCTAAGTGCCGCTTTGTACTGTTTACTGTTTGTGTCAATCCCTGCTGCTTTTAGTTGTGCCTGTACGGAGCTACTGTTAATTTGGGACAACTGAATGTTGTTGACTAAATTCATCCTTGATGTCCCAAACATACTCTGAAATAAGAAACTGTAATCTGTAATTCTCGGCATAATTGCAACCTCCTTGTCAAATTAAATGTGAAATCCGTTTCATTACAACTAATTTTAAATCTTTATATCCAAATTGATGCCTATACTTCTAAGAAGTTCTGAAATCGTTTCACCAGTTCATCTAACTGCATCTGCTCCCGACTTGTTCCATTATAATTTTCAATCGGATCAGAAACAAAATAATTTCCGAACCCTGCCAGCGCATTTTCAAAGCTGCTTTGGAAGTTTTCTTTGCTGCTTACATCAAGATTTGCAAACATCTTGTAAATATCACTGTTCGATTCCTTATTTACTTCCACGCTGTCTTTTCCTGTCGTATTCCTTGCCGGAGAGCTTCCCACTCTGTAAGCAGGTTCTCCATGCTCCTGATAGAATTTCTCTCTTTCAATTTTTACCTGCTTTGCAACAAACTCAACCATACTGTTCACTTTATTGATTTTCTCCTCTGCCTGTTTACCGTATGCAGTTGTTATCTGTTCTGCTGCTTCATCAGATAATCCCATTTCTTTACAGGCATCTTCAAGCATTACTCTAACTCAAAAAATATTACTCCTGTTTTTTATAATACCCCGTTATCATGAGTGGCATAATATTTTCTATATCATTTTCTGTCAGCTGATAACCTATATTGCTGCGCTCTTGAAAAAATTCATTTAAAGGCTTTTTACTAATTAACAGTTTTTTCCCTTTTCCATTATCTTCCTCGTCTCCCCAGTCAAATTCCGTCCAGTAACCGCCTGTTCCATCTTCGTGAATAAATACTCCTGTACTTTTTACAATTCCTCCTGTCATTTTACTCGTACAGCCCAATCCTTCTATTGACTCATATACTTTTTGCCTAAACCTACTATCTGTTTGCATTCTCAATAGAGATTTCTTAGAAATGACTACATTTCCAGCTCCATAAAATTTCCCACTGTCAAGCATCGCTAGATCAAAATTTTCGGCAGTTTGGTCTGTCGTATTACATGCATAATCTACAACATGAAGTGTAACATTAAACTTTTTGCAAATTTCCTCCTGCATATCGCTAACACTCTGCATAGTATTTATTTCATTTAAGAGTCTGCTAAAGTCCCCAGAAACAACTTCGGCATCTCCTGAACCTTGCTTTGTTGTAATTGCCGCTAAATTACTCAGTATTTCAAGTGCCTGTATATCCATAATTTTTTCAACCTTTCTGCAATTCCTCTGTCAGCTAGAATCACTTATACTCACATCTGATTACAATGGCATTACACCTCCATCTGCTGATTTATACGCTTTTACTATCGACATAATATCAAAGGAGTTACCATCTGAATCAATTGCATAAAAACTGTAATTGCCACTTTTATCTATTTCAAACTCAATATCGTTGCCATCAAAAGCAAACTCTTTATACACACTATCATTCCAAAATACAACTATTGTTTGCGTGTTTTCTACTTCACCAATAATCTTATCTTGCTCAATTAGTATCTCATATCCTTTTTCTAAACGATACCCCCAAGAATACTCCCGAAACACCAAATCATTATCTGCATATCCTATGTCACTCTCATAGCTATCTTTATTACTTTTTACCCCTTGAAATGTTTCCTCTTTACTATTCAATATATTATTTGTTATAGATGTGTCATCGTGCCTTAAAGCGCTTTGACCCATATCATTTGCTATTAAAAACCTAATTATTATCATAAAAATGCTTGTAATTGTTAAAACTATTTTTTTCAATTTATTCACCACCTTGCAATTCAATATCTTAAAACTCCGTTTCCGGCTGCTACCTGTTTCTGCAATTCCTCTGTCAGTCAGAATTGCTTATGCTTTCTCTTTTTGAGTCCAAGCATTCTCTTTTTACATTATTTATAAAATACTTTTCTTTTTATATTCCGTTGCCATAACTCCTTGTCTTTCTATCTCTTCAATCATCTCCTGTATATCGTTTTGCAATAAGGCTTTTATATCGCTCCCATTCATTATCCTTACTTTTTCAGTATTCTTTGATCTCTCCGAAGCAGCCTTCTCTCCACCTACATCCGGCTCTAATGTGGCAACTACCTCTCCATTATCATCAAAAACCAGTGTACATTTTTTTACAGGCGGATTAAGTGTCTGCATCGTTAGTTTAAATTTATCGCTGCTATAATCCGCAAGCATATCATAAACTTTTTGTCTTAATACTGTGTCTGTATTCATTCTGTACAGCACATCACTTGGAATGTAGCACTCAAAATAGCCATTTGCAGCACCCACATCAATATGAAATTTATTATATATATCTTCTTTTACACAGTTTATCTGCTGTTCCCTTAGAGTCCCATAAAAATCCTTTTCTACATTTATATCACCTGAAATAGTATTCACATTTTGTTTTTGCACAATTGCTGTTATATTACTCAGCATTCCAAGTGCCTGTATATCCATACTTTTAAACCTCCTCGTTTAAAGCTTTTGACTTTCTATCACGCTCTTACTAAATGTACTTATTGTATCCTCGTAGGCTGATACAGCGGAGGCAGAAACACTTGCTGACTGAAAAGCCGACATATTTACAGTGCCCTGCTCGTTCTGCATTTTTTCCATGAAAAAACTCTGCAATCTCTGCCTACTTTCCAACTGACTTTGGAGAAAATTTTCCTGTGCTTGTGCTCTGCGTGCCTGTGCCCTTTTAAGTGCTTCTTTTTCCTGCTCCGCTAACAATTCTTCCATTTTTTCATGTCGTTTTTCCCACCACGATTTCTCATTACCTGAAATATTGGAACTACTGTTTCCTACTGGTCCTGCATATCCATAACATTCTTCCGGCGATGCTCCGATAACATCATAGCTGACATTATTTGATCCGGCAGGCAGGCTGCTTACTGAATATGCTGAACGAACCCGGTTCAAAACATAGTTTTCATACTCCGGATCACTTTTCATCCTTTCAAATGCTTCTTCTTTAATCACTGTTGCTCCCGATGAATATGTAGAACGAACCCACGCACTTACAGGCATCTGTGACATTTCATTCATAACCCACTGCTTATATTCATCCATTGTCATTTCCTCTTTCGACTTATTGGAAATGGAGCTATCATATGTAAACCCACTATAATTTGGCGGATACGGAATAACCATATCCCCCGCCCATGCAGAGGCAGTTGCTGTTGTATTCTGACTTTCCCCTGCCTCTTGTACTTCACTTGCAAAATTGCCTTCCCCTGTTGTTTTCATACTGCTGTTCATATAAGCGTAGGCAGTTGCGCCAATACCATTTACACCACTAATACTCATTTTCTGTTCTCCTTTCTTGTAACAATATTGTTACACTAAACTCATTTTTCTTTACCTTAATATCTAAATCTCCCATGTACTTCTCTACTTCTCTCTTTACATTGGATAATCCTATTCCATGTAAGGAAATATCTTTTTCTTTATCGGAAACTGGAAGATTTGTATTGCTATCAAACTTGATTTCCCCGTCAAAAGAATTTCTTACTTCTATCAGAAAAAATTTTCTTTTTTGTTTTCCAGACAGCGTAATATATCTTTCCCCCGTATTCATTTTTTCACAGGCTTCAAGTGCATTTTGCAACAAATTGTTGACGATAATTCCAATATCATACGCATCATATCTGTCTGATACCGGATAAGAGAACTCTGATTGAAATTGTACTCCCTGTTTGCTTGCTGCTTTCTGCTTATCATTTACAATCACATCCGTAACAGCATTGCCTGTCTGAATAGTTATCTCAAACACATTCATACTCTCATCCATTTTTGACAGATATTGTTGCATATCCTCATAATTGCCACTCTCCATAAGTCCCTTGATATTCGTCAAATGATTTCTCATTTCATGCTTCATCTGCCGTATTCCGTTATAAAACTGCTCTACTTCCTCCATTCGCTCCTGTATTGAATGAACCTGTTGTTCTTCAATAAAATGCTTTTTCTTTTCTTCCTGAAGTTTTTCCATCTCCTGATAGGACACTATTGTGATTAAAATTCCTGCATAGAATAAAATTGCAATTACTGGCACTATTCCCAGAAATATTGGATATTGTTCATAAAGTTGAAAAATCAAATCATCTTTCACCACTATCCAAAGCCGGACAATAATATTTCCAAATAAAATTGCTACTATCGGTGTCAAAATCAGATAGCACAATTCCCTTATTTGCAGTTCTATCTTTTGTTTTCCTAATCGGTGTCCAACAACAAAAAGCATAATTAAAAACAAGAAGATTCTAAATGCGGCAATAAAAATGTAATTCAATGATGCATTACGAAAAATATCCTCTACTAATGTTTTTTCCTGCACCCAATATCTGCTTGTAAAGAAATCTATACTTTCCACAATCAGCATACTTAAATTTCTAATGCAGAAAAATATAATCCCCATAAAAAATGTAAAATTTCTATTCATGCCTAAATAGCCAGAAGATGCCGTCAATAAAATTATTACAATCATCAAACCTAACCACCCATAAGCAGGAACAAAGTTTCCAATAAGGGATATGGCTATATAACTTCCAAAAACTATTAGTATCTTTTTTAATTTACTTCCCTGTCGTTCTTTCTTTTCTGTCATAAATGGATAGAAAAAAGCTGTCAGACAGACTGCATATAAAAAAGTTTCAATTCCGCCTATTATATTTTGGAACAACACAAACTCTGTTTCACTCATCCGCTGTCCTCCTACTGCATATACCGGAGATATGCTTTTACAAAGTCCGGATATTTATATTTTGAAATCAGCAGCTTATCTCCATTGACAAGCGTTACTTCTGTCTTGTTGTACTCATCTATGCAGGCAAGATTGACTAAATATCCCTTATGAATACGGAAAAACTGTCCCTGCAATTCTTCTTCCAAATCTCCGAGCTTTGCATAATATTCCAGTTCTTCCTCATTCATATGAATTACAACTTTGTGGCTCTGGCTTTCCAGATAGTAAATATGATCTAACGGTATAGCCTTGCTCGTATTGGCATATTGGATAACCAGCGTTTTCTTCTGCTGCTCCGCTTCTGATATAATCTGTTCGGCTGCCCGCCGGAAAACTTGGGCAAATCTCTGTTCATCAATAGGCTTTAACAGGTATTGAAATGCTCCTACATCAAAAGCATCATAGACATATTTTTCATAGCCTGTAACAAATATAATAATTGGCTGCTTTGTAAGCTCCGTTGCCCTGATCTGTTTTGCCATGCTCATACCGTCCATACCGGACGCAACGCTTTTCATTTCAATATCCAGAAACAGCAAATCATGCTCCTTTTGATCTGACAGGTATTCATCAGTGGAAGCATACTCTGTGATTTCACATTCTATGTTCTGTTTCCTGACAAGTGATGAAAGATAGGTTCGTATGTTCTTTTCATCATCACATATTGCAATTCTTATCATGTTCCACCTCTTTTTTCTTTTCGATTATTATATCGGAAATTATATAAAAATTTCTGAAGCCGATAGCGCAAATGGACAGTTTAATAGCGCAAGTGGACAAAAAATAGCTAAAGTAATTCTATCAGCCCAAGATATGTGTTCCAATCAGATTGCCTAAGCAATCGGAACACCGACACACCCTTTTGGAGTGTCGAAAACACACATAGCAAGCACTGCCCATGTCATGACACATAGGCTGAAATTTACTTTTCATGCCGCAGGCATAACCCGTAAATTTCCATAGGGAAGTATCCCTAACCCTCTTATATTTTTTGAGCCACTTTTCACAGCAAAATCATTGACCTTCTTCTGCAATTTTGCTACAATTTTTCTTGGATAATTCTATCCAAAAATCGAATACACATTGAAACAAACTGTTGTAAAACATCGAACATTTTACAGCAGTTTTTTTGTACCCAAAAAAAGAAGGAGTTAGAGAAATGGCAAACAGAAAACGCACCAATCCTGTGCAATTTTATCTCGATGATGACGAACAGTATATCCTGGACGAGAAGTTCCGATTATCGGGAATGAAAAGCAAGTCCGCTTTCTTGCGAAAGCTCATTTTGTATGGCTATGTCTATGACGTAGATTACAGTTATTTAAGAAATTATAATACGGAGCTTGGACGTATCAGCTCAAATCTGAATCAGATTGCCAAGCGAATAAACAGCACCGGGAATATTTATCAGGAAGATATGGACGAAGTAAAGGAGTTGATGAATGAGGTATGGCGTACACAAAAATCCATGCTATCAAAGCAACCGTTGATAAAGCGATAGACTACATCTGCAACCCCGAAAAGACCGATGAAAAAATGTTCGTTTCCTCTTATGCCTGTTCTCCGGAAACCGCAGCTTATGACTTCAAATATACTCTCGACCACTGCCGGGAAAACAGTCCCAACAAAGCCTATCATCTGATACAGGCTTTTGCTCCGGGAGAGGTTGGTTTTGAAGAAGCACACCGCATTGGAAAGGAACTTGCAGATAAACTTTTAGAGGGGAAATATTCGTATATTGTAACCACCCATATTGATAAAGGACACGTTCATAATCACATCATTTTTTGCGCTGCTGACAACATTGAACATAACAAATATCACGACTGCAAACAGTCCTATTATCACATCCGGAAACTGAGTGATGAGCTGTGCAGGGAGCACAATCTTTCCGTCATCATTCCGGGTGATCAGCGTGGCAGAAAATACAAAGAATGGCAGTCTGATCAGAATGGTTCTGCATGGAAAACGCAGATCAGAAAGGACATCAATTTCTGTATCAAGTCGGCTTCCACTTATGAAGAATTTCTGCTTCTGATGAGAGCCAAAGGGTATGAAATCAAGGGGGAAACTTTTGAAGAAGGAGCTGCCAAATACATCTCATTCCGCCCTCTAGATAAAGAGCGTTTTGTGCGTGGCAGTGCGAAGTCTTTGGGTAAGGAATACACAAAGGAACGTATCAGGGAACGCATTGAAAGGAAACGGGAACGAAAGGCAGTGATTCCCAAAAGGGACTACTCTGCCCGCAGGCTCATTGACACCTCTGACGAAAAATTCAAAAGCAGTCCGGGACTGCAAAGGTGGGCTGCCATCAAGAATTTAAAGATTGCCGCACAGAGCTATAATGAGGTTGGTTCCCTTGCAGAACTGGAACACAAAATTGCAGTGAAAACCGAAGCCGGAAAGTCTGCAAAGCAGAGCGTGGTGGAACTGGAACACCGCATCAAAGACCTTGCGGAAATCATCAAATACGCACAGCAGTACAAAGACAACCGCTCCTATCATATCGGCTACAAAAAAGCCAAGAACCCTGACGCATATTTCCGCAGATACGAAAGCCAGATTATTCTTTATGGCGGCGCCAGACGTATGCTTGAACAGGCGGACATAAGCTTAAAGGGATTGAATGTCGATAAACTAAAAGCTGAGTATCAGAAACTGATGAAGCAGAAAAGCGAGCTGACTTCCACCTATAAAAATTGTGAAAAGGAAGTGCGTGAGCTGAAACGGAAACAGGAAAATCTCAATCAGTATCTCGGACGGACACAGCCCGATCCGGCACAGGAACAGCAGGAAAAAAGTAAAAATCAGACTTTATAATAATACAAGGCAGATATCCAACACAGGACATCTGCCTTGATATTATTCATCTGAATCATCAAGTCTTTGTTCAATATTAAATCGTTCACGCTCTATCTCTTTCTTCAATTCTTCTTCTGTTGGCATATATAACTTATATTTTGAAGCATATAAATGATCATTCTCATTTAATACGGAATACTTAACCATTGTTTCATTTTTCTCCGAGCAAAGAACAATTCCAATCGTAGGATTATCTCCTTCCGTTTTAATGTTTTCCTCAAAGTATTTTACATAAAAATCAATTTGACCGATGTCCTGATATGTGAGCTTATGTGTTTTCAAGTCAATCAAAACAAAACACTTTAGAATGTAATTATAGAACACCAAGTCGATGTAGTAATGATCCCCATCTATAGTAATTCTTTTTTGTCTTGCTACAAAACAAAAGCCTTTTCCCAATTCAAGTAAAAAATTCTGCAAATTATCAATCAATCCCTGCTCCAGTTCATGCTCCAGGTATGTCTTATTTTCCTCTAAACCCAAAAACTCTAAAATATACGGATCTTTTAATAAATGCTTTGGTTCTGTATTAGGCTCCAGTGATTGGATTTCTCCCCTTACTTCTGCTTTTTTACCTTCGCTAGTGGCTAATATTCTCTCATAATAAAATGAATTTATCTGACGTTCTAACTGTCGTACACTCCATCCACATTCTACACATTCATTTTGATAATACTCTCTTTTTTCTTGTTCCTTTATACGCATAAGCAATCTGTAATGCGACCAACTCAATTCGGAACACACTGTGTTCCATTTTGGATAGACCTCATAAAACTGTCGCATATTACGCAAATTTCTTTCATCAAATCCTTGCCCAAATTCTTCACTTAACCTTACCGAAACATACTTTATCAGTTGTTTTCCATAAATAGAACCATCACCACTCATTGCTTCATGTAACTGTTTTCCTATCGTCCAATAAGCGGATACCATAGCAAAGTTAACCGTTGTAGCTACTTTCTCTCGTGCTTCTAATATTGCATTTCTTATATTTTCAAATTCTGGGAATTTATCTATATCATTTGTGATAATTTCGTTATTCTTTTTCATTGCTACCTCCCAAATAATACATTTCAAAAAACGGAACACACTGTGTTCCATTTTTAACATCGGAATATATGCATTAGAATTATACCCTACAAAACCATTTTTCTCAATCAATTTTATATGCCATATTTTTTGAGAAAATAAAAAAGCAGGCAGCCAGCAATACAGCCAACTGCCTATCTTTCCTACATATCTTCTGCCGCTTCCAGAGAAATTTCTGCAAATTCCTCATCGGTGATGCTCTGGAGCTTACCTAACACCTGCTCTCCAAGCTCCTCCATATCGCTGTCCTTTATGTGCGGCATTACCTGTCTGATCTGCCCAATCATATCCGTCCTGTCCTGTGTCTCAAACACACACATGAAATTGATTTCTTCTACTGTGAATTTACTCATCTTCTTACATCTCCCTCTGTGATTTTTTCTCGGTTTCCTTTTCCGGTGAAGTACGTTCCGCCTTATCCCTCTGCTCTATGACTGCCTTTTTCTCTGCCAACTTCTCTTTTATGGAAATTCTGCCTTTGATCTGCTCCTGTTCCTTTTTCTCCGCTCCATTGTTTAAGACATTATCAATCATGTTGTAATTTTGTTCTTCAAGCTCCTCCACCTTTGCAAGCGGCTTGTATTCTGCCAGCTTGTCAAGCAGCTCCTTCGCCCTTCTCGCAGTCTGAACCGCTTCGCTGTCATCAATCTCCACACCCTCTCCGAAAATGTCCGTTATACCCTCTCTGACGCCTTCAGAAATGACCGCATTGAGAAAGTCATTCAGATACCCGGTATTTCCGTTTCTGATGTCCTCAGTGATGTTAGCAACCTGTGCTTCCCTGTCCTCAACCGTATCCTGATACTGATAGGTATCATAATCGTAGGAAAACTGGTCTATCTGAGAAGCAAGGATAGCCGCCTGCCACTTCTCCAGTGAACCACGCACCTCAATGTCCGGTAACTTGTCAATCAGCTCCGCTATGACCTCGATTGCTTTCGGCTCGTCTGTTATGTCCGGTACATAATCCAAAACCTCCAGATCAATGACCTTGCCGGAGAGAATATCCATTTCCACGTCCTCATAACGCTCGGTTCCCTCGGTGTGTATGTTAATGCCGATACTCGGAATCCCATTCATGCGCTCCGGCGGTATGCTTTTCCACACAGCGATTGCTTCCTCCACGCTTGCGATATTCTCATGGAACTCTCCCAGACTGTGAAATTCGCCGCACTCTGCAACCGTTAAGGTAATGGTTTTCTCCGGTATGGCTTCCACAGCAGACGCTTTCTGCATTGCCTGTTTCTCTGCAAGATAGCTTTCCACTTCCGGAAGATAAGTTGCAAGTGTTCCGGTCTTGCCCTCTGTGATAGGATTGATGTCAACCTTTACCCCGCCAATCATAAGACCGTCCTCGTTAAAGACATTGAACAGATCATCTTCATGCTCCCTGCCCTTATACTCCACAACCACATCCAGATCGGAGCCTGCTTTCTCCAGACCTCTGCATCTGCTTCCGGACACCACCACATCCACAAGCTCAACATCTATCTCATACTCGTCAAGCTTGGATTGCAGATATGCCCATACCGTCTGCTCTATATCGTCCTGTGTCTGTCCGTTGATTCCGTTAAATAATTCCTCTGTCTTTGCCTTGAAATCAGCAACAACACTGTCTGCTTCCTCCCGGATACGCTCGCTTAACCGTTCACGCTCCACCGCTTCTGTTTTCTCCATAAGCTCCTCATAGTCCACCGGAATACGCTTATCCTGTTCCGACAGTCCAAAGTCCTCCAGAACGTCCTTTAACGCCGCATGAATGGAAATATCAGGATTATCATACACGCCACCGTCAACCAGCTTATAATCCGCATCAAAAACGGAATAATCATATCCCTCCGTACAGGTCTGTATGCTGACAAATTTATCTTTTATGGAAAATGCCATCTGCTCCGGCTCTTTCACCTCAAAATACGGATTGTCCCACTCCGTAATCGGTACATCTTCCTCGATGTGCTTCTGATTGGCAGTAGGCATTAACTTCTCCATCTTTCCCTGTTCATAGAGCGTATTGAACCGGCTCATATAAAGGGAAATATCATCAAGACCGCCTTGTTTTAATTGATGTTCAAAACGCTGCTTCACAAAGTCTTTCACTTCCTCCGGTGACATATCCCGGTGGACTCTTACTTTTTCGATACCGATACTGTCACTCAACGTCTGCAAATCGTCCATGAAGTGCTTACTTTCCTTTGCTTCACTGCTGTGGGTAAAATCAAGGGACAGGACGTTTTCGTTATTCCTTACATGGATTACATCAAACTCAATGCCATGCACACTGACACCAAAGGTTGTCCTTGCCTTGTCATCACTGTACTGCGCATCCTTGCCACGATAAGCCTGAAATGCTTCCATTGCTTCAGAAATACTGTCAAAACGCTCCAGCTTGCTCCTTTCCGGACTGTTCTCTGCCCATGTGCTTAAATCGGCAATGACATAGTAGGATACCTTGTCATTTTCAATGTCCATGTGCTTCTGAAGCTGTCTTGCTTCCATGATGCGCTCAAGCTGTGCCCTTCCGTTTAACATATAGGAACCGATGTTATTTTCCTTGTTGAAGGGCATATTCGCCATTTCCCGCTCTGCTTCATATAAGGCAGCCGCAGCTTCCTCATAGGTATCGTAATGCACTCCTGCAGGCGTGATGTCCTTGATCTGGTTCTGCAAATGCAAAAGTCTGAAATCCCCGTCCGCATACGGATCGTCAATGGCAAAGTAATTCTGTTCCAAGTCAAGCGTACCGACCTCACGCCATTCGTTGTAATTGACGAGGAACACTTCATTTTCCCTGTCCGGTTCATCGTTTGCGTGTTCCTGTGCTATCTCCGAAAGTATCTCTGTCGTTTCATCAATGACCGAAGTCTGTTCTTTTGTATGCTCTGCCATAAGCTCCTTTGTAAACTCCGGCACCTCCCTGTAACCAAAAGAATCCACATAATGGCTTGTGTTCTCTCCGTTCTGATGAAGCACCACCACATCACTGACAGAAAGGGAATGTCCCCGAAAATCTGCCGGGCGATCTATATTAAAGCGGGTGTAAATATCTTCAAGGCTTGTGCCCTCCTCTAACGGTGCGGTATAAAGCAGATCATAATTCTCCTTTGTGACCGCAATGCCCTTGCTTTCAAGATAGTCCATTCCCATAAAGTGAATGTCTCTTGCTTCCTCTATATCTTTGAGCTGATAAATGCCAAATCTGTCCTCACTGCCAAACAAAAGCTGTGCTTCCCTGTTTGCAGAGCTTTCCTCTAACTCCTGTTTCATACTCTGGTGTTCCAGATAGGCACTCCAATCGTCCTTTTCCACACCGAAAATGCCCTCATGCTCCTTTAATTCTTCCGAATCTTCAATGAGCGTTTCGGAACCGTCCTCATGGAGCTGATACACAGCCACATCTTCCCCAAAAAGCTCTGTTGCCTTATCCTTTGTCAAAGGCAGCATTTCATTCCAGGAATAACCATACTCGTGCATCTCGGAAAGACCTATCATGCCATCCGGAAGGGCATCAATCTCCGCCTGTGCATCTATGACAGTAAGCGCTTCATTGACAGGCTGATTTTCTATCATGTATGCAAGTTTCTCCGCCAATTCTCTTGTCTTTTCCATGTCATCGAGCTTGTAATTGTAATTCACAATCAGATTTCTCTCATCATCCGTAAAGACCGTTGCCCCATGCTCCATGCGGTTGATAAGGTTCTCTGCCTGCTGTATGGCAGACAATTCCGTTGATGCACTCACGCCTGTATCTGCATCGTATGCAAAATCAAAAAACTGCGGTGCGTGTTCATTCAGTCCGGCACTGGAACTAATCAAAGTCATTTCTGCCCCATGTTCTTTCAGATACGCATTATAATCTCCGTCCCACTCACTCTCATTAAGCAGAGCCATATCATAAAGCAGCTTTTTAACTTCGTCCGGGGACATATTTGTGATTTTGGAAATCTCCCATTCGCTTCCCATCGAACCGGAGAATTTTACCACTACATCTCCGGCGGCAATCGGCTCCATAGACTTATCATAGATTGCCTTTCGTTCTTTCATATCCACAAGCTCCTCTGTGTCAGTATTGTAGCGGACATCAAGGTGGTATTCTCCAAATTCTTTTGTATTTTCGTTGGCAATCTCGGTAGTCCATGCCCCTTTACTCTCCAGATATGCTTGAATACTCAGCTTATCGTCCTCACTCATGGCTGAAAGAACGTCCATAAGTTCCTGTCTGTCCATGCCCATAACACTCACAAGACTGTATTTTGTCAGATCATCATTCTGTATCAGAAGTATACTCTCCTTATTCTGCTCCTGCTCCACTGCCCTGTCCTTCTGTAACTCTGCTAACCTGTCCTCAATGCCTGTGATCAGCTCCGAAGCGGTCTTTCGTATGGTATCAAGGGCAGATTTCAATTCTTTCATATCCCGGTCACTGCTCCATCCGGCGATATACCCAAAGGAATAGTCCGAGGTATCAATGCCGAAGTGCTGGCACACCGTATAGGCAACGCTCTCTGCTTCCACTTCCTGCGTGTTGCGGTCTTTGTCTAAGACCGCATCTATATCCTGATTCCGTTCCCGATCATGGAGCTTTGCGTGTGCCACCTCATGGATAGCGGTCTTTACGGTCTGACTCTGGCTCATGCCCTCCTGTATGGCAATCCTGTGGTCTGTGGTATGGAAATATCCCTTTACCTCCCCTTCTATATCTTCATAGGTAATGGGAACCGGGGAAACCTCCGTAAGTGCCTGCATAAAATCCTCGTAGTCCTCCACGCTTCCCGAAAGCTCATTTACCCCTATATCCGGCAACTCCTTTCCGTCCGTCTGTGACACGTCAAAGACCGGAACCACACGAAAGGCGGGTATCTTAATCTCTACTTCCTCCGTAATGGGCATTCCGTTCTTGTCAAGCATAATCTCTCCTGTTACCGGATCAAGTTTCTCCTGTTCTTCCTTAATCTTGTATGGTGCCGGGGCAAGAATACGGATACCCTTTTCCCCTTTCTTAACATGCCTGTCAAAATTTTTCTGCCAAGCCTTGAATCCGGCCACTAACGTAGCGTCAGGCTTTTGCATTGCGATTAACATGGTGTTGTTAAAGCTGTAATTATGAAATTTTGACATGGTATTCAGATAAGTCTTGTACTTCTCGCTTTCAAAAAGCTCCTTGATACCCTGCTCCAGCTTCTCTGTTATTTCCTGTACTTTCTGTTTTTCTGTTTTAGCGTCTGCCATAGTATTTCCTCCATCTGCTTATTTTTTTGCATGACAAAAGGCAGCCATTATTGACTGCCTTCGCATAACTACAATATTCACTTATAAACCTTTATCATTACTGCCCGTATTCGTTTTGATTTCTGCAATTTACTCCTGTCTCCTTTCTGCTCCTGTCGCTGTAAATGTATTTTACAAATAAAAAAGACAACCAAGATTTTGTTTCTTAATTGCCTGTTTCTATGCTATTAAATTTTTATTGAACCGGTAGCCGACTCCCCAAACAGTCTGTATATAGATTGGCTTGCTTGGGTTATCCTCTATCTTTTCCCGAATATTCCGGACATGGCTCATGACAATGTTGTAATCGCCGGAATAGGATTCCTTCCACACAATGTCATAAATCTGTTCCTTGCTGAACACTATTCCCGGATGCTTTGCAAGAAGCTTCAAGATTTCAAACTCGGTATATGTAAGCTCTATCTCCTGATTTTCCTGAATGATTACCCGTTGAACCTCATCAATCATAAGACCTTTGAAATTCAACAGATGATTATTCAAACCTGACATCTGAGTGATTTCATCTCTGGTATTTATCAACGACAATATGCGGTTCATCATATCATCCTCATTATCTTCAAATGTCAGAACTAGCATTTTCCCATACACATCACCTGCCTTATTACTTTTATCTACTGCTAAAGCTCTGGTCAATACAAAAGAATAATTCCTATATCCAACCAAACAATGTGGTACTTGCTATTTGATCTTTCTTATTTATTTTTCCTATATGCTATAAAGGAAATTATTTTTCCGGTTGTTCCAAACTGCTATCCTCTTAACAATTTGTTATTCTGCAACTCTATACCCTGTTTTTGACAACAGCTCTATTGCTTTTGAAAAATTTTTTGATTTTATTGAAACATAATCCGTATTAAACGTAGATATAGCAAAAATGCCTATATTATTTTCTGCCATCAGGCAAGATATTTTTAAAAGGATTCCGATTAAGGAAAAATCCAATGTTCCCTGTATTCTGAATGCCTTCCATTCATCATCTCTCTGTCCTCCTTGAGATATAGAATCGAAATCCTTTTCTGCAATTACTCTTAATCTGAACTTCTTTCCTTTTGCAAAAGGAGTGAATAAAGCCTTTCCCTCTTATTCACCCACTCATATTCATAATTTGTTTAAGAAATTACTGCATTCTTTCTCCTGTATGTATCATTATCTTTCTGGCTTAACTCCCCCTCAATCTGAGCCAGCTTTTTCTCCAATACCTTAACCTTTTCTTTGTCCCCCGCCGCAGCCTTTATCTGCTGTTCAAGCTGTTCCTTTTCCTCCTTGAGTTTCTCAATCTCTCTGTCAACATTATCTGTATTTGTCGTACATTTCTCTGCCTTTTTCGCTGGCTCCTCCTTTGGTTGAACATCTTTCGCCTTTGCGACTCTCTTAGGATCATCATACATTACTTTTGGATTACCATTTTCATCTTGCCCTAAACGATACAGACCACTTGGCTTGCTACCAGATTTTTCGCTACTAATATACTCGTCCTTTGGAACGGGAATACCTTCGTTTTTATCCTCCCCCCTTTGATCTTGTGAAGCTTCTTTTACTTTATCCTGCCCTGTCTGTACCCTATCTAAATACTCATTTTTGTAATCCTTATAATTACTGCTTATTTCCATTGACATAAAACGTCCTCCTTTTCTTTAATACACTATAATGTTTTTACAATCTCTTATTCGTCATTCATATATCTGTTTTTAACAGATTTGTTGTGAAATGCTTTCTGATTGTTGCGGAATGATTAAAAGAACACTTAAAACAAATATATCTCCATCTATTCTTACTTCCATTGCTCCATGATATTTTTCTGCAACTGCTTTTATGTTAGCAAGTCCTGTCCCACTGCGAATGCTCCCTCTCCCACTATGGCTATTAATTATTTCAATTAAAAGAAAATCACCTTGCACTTTTCCTGTTATGTGAATATATTTCTGATTATCATGGGGCACTCGGTTACAAGCTGAGATAGCGTTATCTAATGCATTAGAAAAAATAATACAAAAGTCAATATCAGCAATTCCACATGGATATGGAGAAATAAATGAACATTGTACTTCTATCTGATTGCTCTTAGCTATCCCTAACTTATTTCCAATTAAAATATCAAGTACAGGGTTATTTGTACTTACCGGAAATGACATATCTGCTGTTAAATTTTCCATATCACTCATATACTGCAATGCTGTATCTATATCGCCATTCTGTACCAATTCTTTGACAATAGATATATGATTTTTCACATCATGTCGAAATGCTTTTGTTTTCTCATAACGTACTTTTGCTTCTTCCACATACTGATTTAAAGAATGTTTTTCCAGTTCTAATAAAGATAGCTCTCTGCTCAATTTAAAACTATCCACTAATTTTTTATACGCAAACATGATGCAAAACAGACTGGCTATCCCCAATATCTGTATAAACAGTAATGGAAACGGACTTATGCTAGGTAAACTCCCATCTGCTTGTATCGTAATCGTATGTCCATAAATATTTGAACTAATATATTCACTTACCAAAAAAATCACTAAAGTCGGTATTAAAATCAGAAGAACATATTTTGCCCCAACGTTTTCATCATATGAAAAATTTTTATTTATGACCTGATAACACAAAACAGATGTAACAAGAGCTAAAATACTGCTCATTACCATAAATAAAACGCTAACCGCTTTAGGATTTTCCTGAAAAAACAAGGGAGATAAAATACACGAAATCGAATTAAAAACTCCATAGCATAAGTGCATTATTTCAATCATTACAACTGCATATAACCCGACAAATATATTGTATGTTCTACATATAAAAAATCCTCCTGCCATCAACAGCAGAACATATACCAATAATTCCATAATACTGCCGGTTGGAAAAAACATCATAATCGTCATTCCAAGAAAGGCAAACAATATATAATAAATAAACTTTACCTTTTTCTTAAGAAATCTGGTAAAGAAATGAAAAACCGTCAACATTTCAATGCTTCCCATAATATATACATTGAAAATATCTAATCCATCCATTCTTTCACACTCTCCGTTCCTTCATATATTTCAAAACAACACTTGAAAATTCCTTGCTCCGTAAGCGTGATACAGGTATCTGTTTGTCATTTATCATATACGCCATCCCATTTTTATAACTTTTCAGATGGCTCAAATTAATTAAATAACTTCTATGGCATTTAAAAAATCTCCCATCTAGTTTTGTTTCAAGATTTTCAATTCTGTCATAGTAATCAATAACTTCCTCCGTTTTTAGATGCAGATATATTTTTCTGTCTATAATTTCACAAAAAACAATGTCATCAAAGGCAATAATATTACTCTCGTATCCCTTTTGGACAAGCAAACTTGCGTCTTTTGCATTTTGCATAGCAGAAAATAATCTCTCCATCGTTTTTTCAAAGCATTCTTCTTCAATCGGTTTTACCAGATAATCATATGCCTGGACTTCAAAGGATTGAAACACCATTTCCTTTAGAACTGTTATAAAAATTAGGTATCCTTTATAATTTTGACTACGCATCTTCCTTGCAGTTTCCATCCCATCTATTCCATCCATTTGAATATCTAAGAACAGAATATCTATATTTTTGTTGTGTCTCAGTAATTCCTCACCACTCCCGAATTGTGAAACAGTTATTTCTACGTTTTTTCTATGAAAAAAATCAAATACCAGCTTTTTGATTTTATCTAATATGTATTTTTCATCATCACAAATTGCTATGTTAATCACACGACCACCTCTTTCCTTAAAAAATTTATTTTAGCATCTATCCTCAAGTGAAACAATTATAATGCTTTGAAATGTAACTGTAATGATGTGTAATGCTGAATAGTCTAATAAATATATCGGTGAATTCTTATCAACTTTAAATTTGCCTATTGTTTTCGTCTGAATTGATTTTCTCCATCGCAACCTTGCCTGTTTCCTCTGCTCGTCACTTAATCTTCTCTGCTTACGATAACCACATAACAGGAAAAAGCAGATAGATTGCTACCTGCTCTTTCCATAAACCTTTATAAACTTGCTTCCTGACTCTTGGTCTTTGATTTTTCCGGTTCTTTCTTCTGCTGTTCCGATTTCACTTTCATCTGTGACAGCTTTTCCTTGACGGACACCCTGCTTTTTTCCTTATCCTTTCCGGTATCCAGTCCGGCACAGATCTTATCCAGCTTCGCTACTGCACCGTCAATCCGCTCCACCTGTTTCTTTAAGGCTGAGATATGCTTCTTTACAGGCATATTCAGTACCCTTGTAAGGGCAACGCCCTCTTTTTCGTCCGACACTTCCTTTGTACCTTTTCCGGTTAAGAGCCTTCCCACGTTGGCTACGCTGTTCCCTATCTGCTTGAACTCGTCCCCGATACTGTCTATCTGGTTGGCGGTCTTTTCATAACTGGTAAGCACATCAACCATCTTCTCCCGGCATCCGGAAAGCACCGACTGCACACCGGAAATTCCTTTCTGAAGAACCCTGTTCATTTCCTCCCTTCCCTTTTCCTTAAAGGCGGTTACTGCCTGTGCTGCGGTGTCAATCAAATGGTCTTTCAATTCCGATAAGCGTTCTGCAAGACTGCTTACCTTCTCCTGAAGGTATGACACCTTATCCAAAAGCTGACTTTCCGCTGCTTTCGGCTGGCTCTCCTGCATCCTTTCAAGCTGCTTCCGTACTCCTTGCAGTTCGTCCACCATAGCGGAAAGCTGTAACTGCATCCCGGCGATATACTGCAAGACCTCCATAAAGTCCTGTGACTGCTCTTTCATGCCCTGCTGTCCCAAAAGCTCCATGAACTGCTTCATAACGTCCATTTCCTCTGTGTTCTGTTCTTTCTTTGGTTCGTTTGCTTCCATAGCACCCTCCTATAAACTTTCTTCTTTTCCTTTGCTCTTTACAGTCTCCGGTTTCTCCGGCATCTTCTGATCGGAAATTTTCTGCTTCATCTCGGCAAGTTTCTCCTTGACGGATACCCGCCCTCTGGAACCGTCTGCTAACATCCGTTCCTTGTCATGCTCTGCGATACGCTCCGACATCAGAAAACTTGCAACAGGCTTTAACGGTTCATCAGCCACCGCCTGTATATCTTCTGCCCTGTCCGGCTCGCCCTCCTGTGCCTGTGCGCTCTGCTCTCCGTTTTCGTCCTCCGGCTCATCATCTCCCATATCCAACGCATTATCGCCCTTTTCGTCCATATTAAGAAGCGCATTTAACTCTGCAAGTCGCTCTAGCTTCTCCGCCAGTTCCTGCTCCTGTGCAAAAGGTTTCGTGACCTCCACCTTTGCGGTTTCAAGCTGATGTTCCACGTTGGAAAGCTTCTGCTCCACATCTGCCATTTTCCCGGTCATTCCCTCTAACGCATTGGATAGTCTTTGCAGATTTCCAAGCGGATCGGCTCCGATTTCCACCTCATGGCTCAGACTTCCTTTTAAGCTGACCGTAAACTTGGAGAAGAACGAGTCAAAGGACACGCTCATCTTAAAGTCCTGATATTCCCCGATTGTTACTGCCATGTTTGGCTGTTTTGCACTCCGGCACATATCAATCAACGCCGCACCCGCTTCCTTTTTGTCCGTATAGGTACGGTTTCCTATCTTCATGGAAAAAACGTCCTTATCCACAGGCTTATGCGCTGTATAGGTCTGAATGTCCGTCCGGTATCCCTCAAGCCTTTCTTTTAAGGCTGTGATCTGCATCGGGTAATGCTTTGCGATATTGTCCTCCAGACGATAACGCTGGCTTGTGTGATTCGCCTTTAAGAGCTTCAGTTTTGACACCTGTATATCCAAATCCATCTTCTCCTTAATATACGGGTTTCCGGTTGCAAGTGCTTTGACCTCTGCATAAGAGAGCGCCGCTTCGTCAATGTCCTCACAGGAACGTACCGGGGACTTGCTCGTCATGATCTGCCCGATAAACTTCTGCTTGTTCTCAACGAGCTGCCATGAATAGCTGTCGAAGGTGCCTTCCGTCACATACCGGAAAATCTTGACCTTATCATTCATATTGCCCTGTCGTAAAATACGACCTTCCTGCTGTTCAATGTCAGACGGACGCCAGGGCACATCCAAATGGTGTAATGCAATCAATCTGTCCTGTACGTTGGTTCCGGCTCCCATTTTGGCAGTAGAACCCAACAAAAAACGAACCTGTCCGCTTCTTACCTTTGCAAACTGCTCCGCTTTCCTTGTTTCCGTATTGGCATCATGGATAAATGCGATTTCTTCCGGTGGGACACCCTTCTCTATCAGTTTGCCCCGAATGTCCTCATAAACATTGAATGTACCATCTCCTTTCGGTGTCGATAAGTCACAGAAGATAAGCTGTGCCGACTTCTGTTCCTTTGTTTCCTCCCAAATCTCAAATGCCTTGTCCACACAGGTGGTGGCTTTGGAATTATCCTCATCGGGAAGCATATCGTTGATTAAACGCTGGTCTAATGCCAGTTTTCTTCCGTCATTCGTGATTTTGAGCATATTATCAACCGTTGCATCTACTCTGCGGTCACGCACTGCTTCCGCTCGATCCGCAAGGGACTGTACCATTTCTTTCTGGTACTCGCTCGGCTTTAACACCACATTTTCGTACTCTGCTTCCGGTACAGGCAGCTTTAGCATATCCGGTGTCTGAATATCCGCACTTTCCTTGAAAAGTGAAATCAGCTCCGGCAGATTGAAGAACTTGGCAAACCTTGTCTTTGCCCGGTATCCTGTTCCCTCCGGTGCAAGCTCTATGGCGGTCTGCGTTTCTCCGAAAGTAGCCGCCCAACTGTCGAAATTGCCAAGACCAAGTTTCTGGAGCGTATTGTATTGCAGATAGCGCATATTCGTATAAAGCTCCGTCATACTGTTGGAAATCGGCGTACCTGTGGCAAAGGTAATGCCCTTGCCGCCTGTCAGCTCGTCCATGTACTGACACTTTGCAAACATATCCGAGGACTTCTGTGCTTCTGTCTGTGCAATACCCGCCACGTTCCGCATCTTGGTGTATAAGAAAAGGTTCTTATAATTGTGGCTCTCGTCTACAAACAGCCTGTCAACACCAAGCTGTTCAAAAGTTACTACGTTGTCCTTGCGGGAAGTATCGTTTAATCGGCTCAGCCTTGCGCTTAAAGATTTTTTCGTCTTTTCCATCTGCTTAATGGTGTAACGCTCTCCCTTTTCCGCCTTGACTGCTTCGATTGCCATTTCTATTTCCGTTATCTGCCGCTCAATCATGGCAGCCTGTCTTTCCGTTGAAAGCGGTATCTTTTCAAACTGCGTATGCCCGATAATGACCGCATCATAGTCCCCGGTTGCAATACGGGAACAGAATTTCTTACGGTTGGCAGGCTCAAAATCTTTCTTTGTGGCAGCTAAAATATTGGCACCCGGATACAGGCGCAGGAAATCACTCGCCCACTGCTCTGTTAAATGGTTCGGTACGACAAATAAGCTCTTTTGGCAAAGCCCTAACCGCTTGCTCTCCATTGCTGCAGCAATCATTTCAAAGGTCTTACCTGCACCCACACAATGGGCAAGCAGGGTATTATCCCCATAAAGCTGATGTGCCACTGCATTAAGCTGATGTGGTCTTAATGTAATGTCCGGTGTCATGCCCGGAAACTTTAGGTGGGAACCGTCATACTCTCTTGGTCTGGTGGAATTGAAAAGCTCGTTGTACTTGGCACACAAGGTCTGTCTGCGCTCCGGATCACGAAATACCCAGTCCTTAAAGGCTTCCCTTATGGCTTCCTGTTTCTGGCTGGCAAGCGTGGTTTCCTTTTTGTTAAGAACTCTCTTTTCCTTTCCATCTTCCTCAATCGTATCAAAAATACGGGTATCACGAAGGTTTAAGGAATCCTCCAGAATACGGTAGGCATTTGCCCGGCTCGTTCCGTAGGTCATGTTGACAAGAGCATTGCCACGATCCGCATTTTTGCCCTTTACATTCCATTGTCCTGTCACATCGGAATACTGCACCCCTACAAGGTTACGGTCAAAAAGGTAATCCGGTGTTTCAAAGGTTTCCCGCATGAAATCTTCGATGTACTTCGGATCTATCCATGTGGCACCGATACGCACCTCAATCTCGCTTGCATCAAGCTCCTTTGGCTGTACACCCTCAAGGGCTGTGACATTGATTGCAAACTCCGGACGGTTCTCTGCAAATACCCTTGCGGTTGCCAGCTTCTCCCGGACATTGCCGCTTAAATACTCGTCTGCGGTTTCCCACTTTTCTGTAACCGGATTCTGAAAAATAATTCCGGCAAGTTCCTTTGCCACATCTTCCTCGCTTTTTCCCGTAAGCTCCGACATATAGGCTAGGTCTACCCTTGCCTTTTCCCCTAATGACACCGCCAGTGCTTCACTTGCGGTATCCACGCTTGTGACAACTTCTGCTTTTTTAATGGTTCGCTTGGAAAACATATCCGCCTTGCCTTTGAAGTTGCCCTCATCGTCTAATTTCTCCAATGAACAAAGCAGACAATAACTTGAGTCCTGGTTAAACGCTCTCTTATTGGTCTGTGAATTAATCAGACCGTATTTCTTGGAAAACGCATCATACAGCTCATTAAGCTCTGCCTGCTTGCTCTTAATCATATCTTCCGGGTACTCGTTTAATTGATAATCAATCAGCTCCTGTGTACAGTCACGAATCTGCACCATACCTTTCATGCGCTGCTCCATCGTTTCTGATACATCCACAGGCTTCATAATGGAATTTTCCCGGTAATACACCCTCTCGTCCACGATAGTGTAACTGTAATTCTTAACGCTCGGATCGGCGGGAATGGCTTCTCTTGCCAGCTCATCATCAAGCTCATCGAACTCTACCTCGTCAATGCTGCCCTCAATATGGGATACAGCCCTTTCAAGCTGCTTGGATAGAGGAATGGTGGTATCCGGTGTACAGGTGGCTTCCATGCCAAACTGCCCGCTGACCATTTCCATTTTTCCCATGATCATCTCCGGGTGGTCGGCAAAATACTGGTTCATGGCTATGCCATCTTCATTTTCACAAAGATGCACCCAATCCGGCTCGATGTCGATTACCCTGTCACGCTTCTTTAAGAAAAGAATGTCCGAAGTGACCTCCGTCCCCGCATTTTCCTTAAAGGCTGTGTTGGGAAGCCTGATTGCTCCAAGAAGCTCCGCTCTCTGCGCAAGGTACTTTCTGACTTCCGGGCTTTTCTTATCCATTGTTCCCTTTGAGGTGACAAATGCCACTACGCCGCCCGGTCTGACCTTATCTAAGGCTTTGGAAAAAAAATAATCGTGTATGAGAAAGTTATGCTTATCGTAGGCTCTGTCTGCTACCTTGTACTGACCAAATGGCACGTTTCCAATTGCAACATCAAAGAAATCGTTTGGATAATCTGTCTTTTCAAATCCTGTAATTTTCACATCGGCATTCGGGTATAGCTGCCTTGCAATTCTTCCGGTAATTCCGTCCAGCTCCACACCATAAAGCCTGCTCTCCTGCATATTTTCCGGCAACATACCGAAAAAGTTTCCAATACCCATTGCCGGCTCCAAGATGTTTCCTTTTGAAAAGCCCATTCGTTCCATCGCATCATAAATTGCTTTGATAATTACAGAGCTTGTATAGTGCGCATTTAAGGTACTTTCCCTTGCTGAATCGTATTCCTCGGCTGACAACAGGCTCTTTAATTCCTGATATTCACTTGCCCAATTCGCTTTGGTTTCATCAAAGGCATCGGCAAGACCGCCCCAGCCTACATATTTTGCTAAAATCTCCTGTTCTTCTGGTGTGGCAATACGGTTTTCGCTCTCAATCTTTTCAAGCGTTCTGATAGCTTCCACGTTCTGACGGAATTTTTCTTTTGCCGCAAAGCCTTTTCCGGCACTTTCCTCTGTTTCCGGAGCAATGTGGAAGTTGACTGCACCCGATTTGTCAATCTGTGGCTGTTCCTTTGGCGCTTCTGCTTCATTCTGCGGCTCTGGTTCGGCAATCACTTCACTTTCTTGCATTGGATTGGACAATTCTTCATTTTTCTGTTCATATTCACCCCATACTCTTTGGGAAACAGCAGAAAAATAAGGAGATTCTTCTTCCATAATGCTGAAACGAATCTCCTCCATGTCCTCAAGGCTCTTTGCCCCGGCTATTTTATCATGGTACTTAAAATATAATGCTTCCCTGCCAAGAATACCCTCCAATCGTGCCAGTTCAGGCTCCGGCATACGTTCCCAAATATCATTCTTCTCCGTATGAATGGTAAAGCCTTCTCCGTCATCATGGTACTCAAGCGTATATTGCAGCTTATCATGTTCCCCACGAATATCACACTCAAAATCATAGACTGTTGTTCGTGTACCTCTGATATATTCCCGGTCTATCAATACAAGGTTTTGAACATCATCCGCAGTCAAAGGCTGTTCTTCTGTCTGCTCTATGGAAGGCTCTCCCTCATAACGTGACGCATACTGTCTGGCATCCTTTAACAGACCGTCCATCTCCAGAGCTTTTTCTGTTTCGCCACTGATTGTCTGCATCATTACATAGTCTGCCGCTTCTGCAAAAAGGAAATCATAGACCTCTTTTCCTTCTAAAGTACGCTCATCGTCAGTAATCGTGACCGCCTGTGTTTCCTCGTTCCAGCCAACCACATCTTTCCGGTCTAATGCTCCGCAGATTTTAACCACAGCCGACATTTCAGACAGCCTTTTATTTAACTGCTCTATGTCTGTTTTTCCGGTTTCTGGTGCTTTTGGTTCTCCTTCAGCAACAGTTCCTGTTTCTCTATCTAATTCCTGATTGGTTACACCACGCTCCAACTTCGCCTGTTCTTTTTGCATGGCTTTCTCTGCCTGTTCCTGTTTATACTGTGCATAGGCTTCCTTTCCCTCCGGCGAAAGGTATTTATCTGCCTGCACAAGCTCTCGGATACGTTTCTCTACTACATTCCAGTTTAAAAGCACCTTTGCGTAAGGATTGCCATAGTTACCTTTCTCCAGACGGATACCTTTGGCATCGTGATCCTCGTGCGCTCTGTCACTTCCTGGAAGTGCGTGGGAGCTGCCGCCCGTACCATATTCATTTTTCAGAAAAGCAATGTTATCTTTCTTGTCATGCCCTTCCATGAAATACTCATAGATACGGAATTTTCCATGTTCAAAGCCGCTTCCTCCTGTCAGCCTGTAATCAATCTCGTCCTGTGTGATGAAGTCCTCATTCCTTACCTCAACCGTATCAGGTGCCGGAAATTCTTTCTTTTCCACACCTAAATCCGCAAGCTGTTCTAATAAATAATCCGGTCTTTTCACATACCGCCATTTAATCTGCTTTTCTCCGCTGTCAAGCTGTTCCTTTGCCTTTTCAAGCTCATTCTTAATCAGTTCTCTGCCCTCAGTTGTTGATAAAAGCTCGCATAGCCTTTCCATGCTTGCCGGGTAGTCAGAAAATTTAAGCTCCAGATTCTCCGGCATTTCCGATATACCATCACGGAAGAAATTGTTAATGTCCGTAGCAATTCTCTCACGCTCCACCGCATTCACAAGGAATACTTCATTGGCACTCATATAAGTACCATTCTCCACCATAACACGGATATGGCTCTCCACTTCGCTCCAGCTCATCACTGCAAGGGTATTTTCTTTTGCCGATGTACCGTAACCGATACGCATACCCATTTCATCAAACCACAGTGAAACAGGATTTCCGTCAAACTCAAAACCTTTTCCGGTGGTCTTATACTCGTTCTTTAAAAATTCTGCCATTTCTTCCGGTGCCTTACCCTGCTGATACTTGGCATAGATACGCTTTCTGCTGTTATCCCTACCGCCGCCACTACGCAAGATACTGTCAATCTGCTCCTGTGGCAACGAAAAAGCAGCGGGCATGGTATACTGAATACTTGCTTCCGCTGCTGCGATAGTGCCGACCTGTTCCTCAAAGCTCGGAAACAGGCTTAACTGCTGATAGGTTCCCTCCGGCTGTTCGATATTTAACTGTAGATCAGTTCCGTCATCACGATCTCCTCTGCCGAGTGTACGATGCTGTTCATCTTCGCTACCCAGAGCATCTGATTCTCTACTTTCATCTGCTCCGTTATCCCCTCTCTCTCCTTCATCTGTCCGGTCAGAAGTTCCATTCTCTCCTCTGCCTGCTCCTGTATCATCAACAGGTGTTCCTTCAGCTTCCCACTCAGAAGAAGTCCCGTATATACTCCGTTCTTGTGCTCCTGTAAGAACTTCTTCCTCATCAGTCCGTACTTTGTCAGTACCTCCTTCGGCTGTTCGTCCATTACTACCATCGGTATCTGATAATCCCCATTCTTCTCGTATATCAGATTCATCATATTTGCTCCTTTCCCCGGCTTCTCCGGTCTGTGTGATAGATTCTCCGTCTTGGTTTTTGCTTTCGCGCTTTAAAGCATTGTAGCGTGTTTCTGAGGTGTTTGCAAGTCCTTTTTGAACAGAATTTTCCGCTGTGCGGTTCTCTGCTTTCTCCCTCTCATACACCCCGATTGCTTTGCCTATCTCCATCAGGATAGGCTTTGATAAATCGGACACGTTACTGCCAAGCTGTGACAGCGTTTCCACTGTGTTAAACTCATGGATATAAGGGAAGTTTATTTCCTCGGCAAGCTCACCCTCCTCCATGCCACACCGCTTTAAAACGGTATAGGCAAGGCTGTCGGCAAGGGTTTCCCGTATCCTTACTTCCACGTTCAGCTCGTCCAGTTCCTCTAAAAAGCTCCCTTCCTTTAAGTATTCCATATCTGAAGCAAGCTCTTTATAACAGTCCTCTGCAATCCGTCCGGCAATCTCCCGGATACGTCCCACAAACCCGGCTTCCCTGTCGGTATCCCCATAAGTCTTTTCCAGACGGGAAATCACCGATTCCATGTGTTCCTCACGCATTTCCCAAAGGTTAGGGAATTGTCCGATTCTTCTTGCCTTATGCACATCTGAAATATCAAAGACATACTTCAAACCGGAAAAAATATCCTCATCTATCAGTGCAATGCCCTTTGCACCTTTGTTTACCCAGCAGTGCATCTTTTCATTCCATATCTCTATGGAAGCACAGGCGGTTGCCTCCGGTCTTTGGGCATAGATTAAAAGCTGTTCCTTAAATGGATATTTATACAATCTGGAAGCAGTATTTAGGTATCTCCTCCAGTTTTCTTCATTCCGCACGACTTCTTTTGCTGTTTCCTCTGCCAGTGCGGAAATCAATTTATATTTTCTCATGGTAAACCTCCGTAAAAAAGGCTGTAAGGCACTTTAAGCACCCTACAGCCTGTGATCAGTTACTTATCGGCATCAGGCATAAAAACCATGCTCCTCAATACCTTTTTCCAGAATACAGTTAATCAGTTCCTCAAGTTCCACTCCGTTAATCTCGCTGACAACAATCAGCTTGGCAAGGGTATCCTTCGGAACGGATACCGCATAACTCTCCTCATCCGCACGAAGTTCATGGACACAGATACCCAGTCCCTCTGCAATCTTGCACATAGCACCAAGCTCCGGCTCCTTAACTCCTGCCATAATGTCAAGGATTATTCTCTCCGGCACACCGGAAATTTTGGAAAGCTCCGCAATCCCGATTTCTTCCTCTTTCATCACGTTTAATAGCTTATCTCCTGTTGTATACATATCCCACTCCTCCTATATTACGGCTTCCTTTTTCTTTTCCGGTGCAGAATGCTCTTTCCCGGCATTCATTTTAATAACAGCATCCTTCTTCTCCGCAAGCTTCTCCTTTACTGAAACACGCTCATGACGGTTATCTCCTTTTTCCTCTTTCTGCTTAGCACGTTCCTCTGCCCGGTCACTGCGGAACAGTTCATGTTCTTTGGCATCATACTCATATACATGATCCGAAAGACGTTCTCCAGGCGCCACCTGTGTCTGATTTACTTCCTGTACCATCTGCTCAAGTTCTTTAAACTCCATTCCCGCATCTTTCGGTATAATCAGCGTTTCATGGATTGAAGAAGGCAGCATGTAAAAATCTCCTACCTTCTCAGCGATCTCCTGTCTGATATCATCGTTTAAAATTGCAGCCGCCCCATTTACTTTTGTATCATTTGTCAGCACATACATGGTATCGGGAATATCCGGCATCATCTGCATTGCCATTTCTTTTGCTTCATCCATACCCACATTTTGTTCTCTTGCAATATCAACTGCAATCATCTCCGCAACCGTCTCATTCATTCCTTTGAAACTATGTGGCTGCAAAGTATCCATATTCTGCAACGCCTGGTCATGCAGTTCTTCAAGTGTGATTCCATATCCATCCATCAGATTATCTGTAATGGTAATGGTCGCAGTTCCTTCTCCTGTTTTATCCATTAAAATCTGATACACAACTGCTAAATCTTCCAACTTGGAGTACGGTTTATCCTGAAGGAACTGCTTATTTGCTTCCTCGTTGATCAGCTTACATACAATTTTTTCCTTAATCTTGTCAAAATCGGTAACTGCCGATACATCTATATCATGATCTATATAATGTGACTGATACACACTTGCAATCTGAGCTAACACATCATCCAATTCAGCACCATCCTGTATCTGCTCAAAATATGGATTCAGATAAATGGTAGGTGCAATATTGCTTTCCTCTGTTCTTACCATCAGACCGTCCAGAACACAGTCATTATTCTTTACAATCTGATTGACCTCAACTGCAGCATCTGCAAACTTTTCAGGAAGGAAATCCTGTATCTGTTCTTTTACCTGTTCTACAAAATCTCTATATTCCATTACTTTCTCTCTCCCTTCTTGGTGTCATTCTGTGATTTCTCTGTCAGCTTTGATACTGTGGCACCATACATCTGGTACCTCTTCATCATGTTTCTCTGGCTTGTTACATTGATTTCTTTTTCTAACTGCTTCATTCTGACTTTCCTCCCTATTCTGCTTTTCTTCCAAATGAAAACGTATCTTCTTTTTCCTTTTTCGGGGCAAATCTGCCTTTGACTTCCAAAAGCCTTTTTTCCATAATGGAAAACATGGCTTCCACCTGCTCCTGTGTATACTCATAATTGGTGCGGTTGGAAAGGTTCTCAAGCCTGCAGATTGCATCAATGACCTTGTTCACACGATACTCCCCAAGACGGACAAACTTGTCCGCCTTGCTCTCATTGTCCTGTACTTTCTTTGTTTCTTCTGCTCCCATTTGTTACATCCTCCTTTTATTTTTTCTTTCCTGTGAATTTCTTATTGGGAAACTCCATGACAAACTTAAACTGCACTCCGGACTTTTCTTCTCCGTCCTTTGTGTAGTGGTATTCTTCCGTACCGCTCGGAATGATATAGGCATCGTATTTCTTGCCCGCCTTGCTTGTAAGCCCCTTTAGCAACGTCTTTTTCCCGTCAAGCAGGCTTTCCACCTGTTCATCTGACAGGGAAACGCCCATGATCCGGCTTACATTCATGCCGCACTTATTCTTGCAGAAAGCTCCGTATTTTCCCTTTACCACCTCTCCGCCGCAGTTCGGACATTTACCAAGTACCTTCTGCTCCTGTGCGAACATCTTTTTCTGCTCGTCACTGACTTCGTGGTAGGTGTGGATTAAGTCAGATACCATTGTTTCAATATCTGCCATAAAGTCCTCACGCTCCATCTCTCCCTTTGCAACAAGGGTAAGGGCATTTTCCCAATCAGCGGTAAGTTTCGGTGACTTTACCACATCGGGAAGCACCGTAATCAGCTTCATTCCATCCTCTGTCGGTATGATCTGCTTTTTCTCACGCTTCACGAAACCGTCCTTGACTAACTTCTCTATAATGTCTGCTCTGGTGGCAGGTGTACCGAGTCCTTTGCGCTCCACATCGTCAGTCATGTCCTCGTTTCCGGCTCGTTCCATTGCAGACAAAAGGGAATCTTCAGTGTAATGTTTTGGCGGCTGTGTGAAATGCTCGGAAACCTTTGTCTGCTCCACTGCAATCATCATGCCCTCATGAAGCTCCGGCAGTTTCTTTTCTTCCTCTGCATCCGATTTATCCTCTGCGGTTTTATAGGAATTTTTGAAGAAATCCTCAAATTCCTTCCATCCATTTTTCCACACTTCCTTGCCAGATACCTTAAATACAGTATTGTTGCAGGTAATCACTGCCTTTGTGGAATTATAAATGTGCTTCTCCCCGGTCGCACACAGCAGACGGTTTGCACAAAGGGAAAGTATCTTCATTTCGCTCTCCGGGATTGCCTTTAAGTCCTGCTTGATGATCTCCATGGTAGGAATGATTGCGTGGTGGTCCGTCACTTTCTTGCTGTTCAAAATTCTTTTAATATCTGGATTGAACATGATATTCTGCTCAAATAACAGAGAATTGAAAATCGCTTCGATCACATTTTTTGCAGTACCTTCCATGTCATCGGAAAGATACTGGCTGTCCGTTCTCGGATAAGTGACAAGTTTCTTTTCATAAAGGCTCTGGGTATATTCCAATGTCTGCTTGGCAGTAAAACCAAACAGACGGTTTGCATCCCTCTGGAGTGTGGTAAGATCATAGAGCTTCGGCGGTGCTACCCACTTTTCTTCCTTTACCACGGAAGTGACAAGAGCCTGTCCGTTTTCACAGGCTCCTGCAATCCTCTCTGCTTCCGTTTTATCACTGATATGCTCCGATACAGCATCCAGACCATTTTCCATGATATGAGCCATATAATAGGCTTCTTTCTTGAAATTCATGATTTTACTTTCACGGTCTACCAGCATGGCAAGTGTCGGTGTCTGCACTCTGCCGACCTTTAATGCCTTGCCACCATACAATACCGTAAAAAGCCTAGTGCCATTGATACCCACAAGCCAGTCTGCTTCCTGCCTGCATAGTGCTGACTTGTACAGATTGTCATAATCACTGCCTGGACGAAGATTATGGAAGCCGTCACGGATAGCACTCTCCTCCATGGAAGAAATCCATAATCGTTTCATCGGTTTTCTGCATCCTGCCATGTTGTAGGTCAGGCGGAAGATCAACTCTCCCTCCCTTCCGGCATCGGTAGCACACACAACTGCATCCACCCTGTCATCATGCATAAGTTTTTTCAAAATCTGATACTGTGCTTTCGTATCACTTTTCACTTCATGCTGCCATTCCTGTGGGATGATCGGAAGATTGTCATAACTCCATTTCTTCCATGCTTCCTCATAGCTTTCCGGCTGTACCAGTTCTACCAGATGTCCCACACACCATGATACCAGATAGTCATTGCCTTCCAAATAACCGTCCTTACGCTGTGTGGCACCAAGAACTGCCGCAATGCTCTGTGCCACGCTCGGCTTCTCTGCAATTACAAGCTCCATCTCTATTCCTCCCCGTTTTCTTCATCATTATCGTTGTCACTGTTATCTTCACTGTCATTCTCGCCTGTGTCCTCTGATTCTGTATCATCGCCACCATTTAAGAATGCTTCGTCTGAATCCTGCTCGGCTTCGTCCTCATAATCATAGTCCTCGTCAAGCTCGTCCTCATCTTCATCCTCATCAATGAAGTTTTCCTTTTTCTTCTTAGACTTCACAACATATACCACTCCGATCACAGCTACCGCAGCAATGCCTATTAAAATATATGTAAAGCCGGAACCATCTGCTTTTGCGGTATCCTCTTTCGGCTCACTTGTATCTTCCGTGCTATCTTCGTTGCTGTCCTCAACACTTTCTGCTCCCTGTGTTTTATCTCCTGTGGTATCAGCATTATTGTTTGATAATGCGCTGTCTTTGGTAGGGATTGCAGATTCCAATGCCGCTGAATTTTTCGGAAGTGTCTCGCTGTTATCCGTTGTGGTATTTAACAGGTCATTTTCACTGACTTCGGTAAGGAAATATACCTTTTCATCTTCCCCGTCACGATCAATCACCAGATAAAATACCTTTTCTGATGCAGTCTGAATTGTATAAAATTCCTTGCCTTTTTCAGAAGTCTGGCTGTCACTGCTCTGGTCGGTATCCTTAGAAGTATCTCCCGTACTCGGGGACTGCTTGGCTGATGTTCCTGTACTGCTTGAAGTTGTTCCACTGCCTGTTTGGGAAACAGTATTTCCATTGCTGTCTGTCTTGGTATGGTCTGTAACCTGTGCGGTTGCAGAGCTAGGCTTGGTTGCTGACGCATCCACCGGGAGCTGCTGTGCCGGATCTTTTTCATTGCTGTCCTTGTTTTCCGGATCGGTGTAATACGGATTGGCTGTTTTATAGATTTCTGAGGTATTTCCTGCATTATCCATGGCTGAAATCGTGAAATACTGATATCCTGCATCAAACTGTTGCAGACGGATATTCAAAGCACCATTCGTATGGTCGGTAAACTCATAGCCATTGACATAGATTGCCTTGATACCGGAATCCGTATCATGTGCCTGAATACTCAATAGACCATCGCTGACTGCCGCATTTAAGGTAGGCTTCGTAAAATCAAAGCACTTGATATAGCGATTTTTCTCATAGGTCTTGCCCTTCTGGTCTGTGACCTGCACATAAATAGTGCTGTTTTCGGAAATCTCTATGTACATATCCTCGGTAATATCTGTCCAGCTTCCATTCTGCCCGACTTTCGCCTTTACTGTCTGAACGGTAAAATTACCGGAAACTATCGTATCTTCTACTTTGACTATCACCTTAGTGGTATCGTTATGCCACCCAGAAGGTGTATTGATTGTGATTTTTACGCTCGGATTGATATAGGTACATTCCTTATAGTTCTTTGCACACACCTCACAATCTTCATCCACCGCATACTGGCTGCACTTTTCTTTGCAGGTGCATTTTGCGGCAGGCTGTGTTTCTTCAGACGAATCTTCTGTTGTGCCTTCTGTGGAATTTTCCGTCTTTCCCTCTCCGGTATCTGTTCCTGAATTTTCTTCCCTGCCATTGCCGGGTGTAACTGTATTTTCCGCGTCACTTGCACTTTCCGTTTTCTGCTCGGCAGTATCCTCCGCATGAACCTCCACAGTATTTGCCCTGTTTGCAAAAAATGCCCCAATCGGCATACAAAAAAGTATTGCCGACAGTATCAGGGACATTAGTGCCTTAACGGATAACTTCTTCATTTTCATTGGTCGAATCCTCCTTTTCCTGTTCCCGTTTCTGTAATAAATTTCTGACTTCATCCTCACTGAGCTTATTAAGCATCTGCAATCGCTCGGATGAGATTTTATATTTCCGTATGATCTTCATGGCTTCGGCATCCTCCGCCATCTGTTTCTGCTCTGCAAGGTCTTTTTCCTTTGCCTGTAGCTGTGCTATCTGCTCCCTGACCTTTTTAAGCTGTGAATTGATTCGCTCTACTGACAAAAATAATTCCTCCCTTCGCTAATTCAATCTTCCAAAACCATAAAAATGGCTCTGCCAGTAAGAGGTATTGATTGAGGTGTACTGGATTGGATCGCCACAATGCACCATCGTACCGTTTCCGCAGTAAATGCCAACGTGTGTAACCGGACGTCCCGCATTATAAGTTCCGGTAAAAAAGATAATATCCCCTGCCTTTGCGTCTGCCGCTGATACCGGAGTACACTGGTCATAAATGCCCTGTGCGGTGGTTCTTGGCAGGTTATGTACGCCGCTGTTTGTAAATACCCAACATACAAAGCCAGAACAATCAAAACTTGCCGGAGCTGTTCCTCCAAAGGTGTATGGCATTCCCAGATACCTGTTAGCTTCACGCATGAGCGTCTGTACGGTTGCATCATCATAAGATTCCGGTGGTATCACATTGCCGGTTCCTCCTCCGGTGCCGCCCGGTGTTTCTCCATAAATGGTCTGCTCTCCTGCTTCAAAGTAAAATAACGGGTTATAATACTCCCCGTTATACAGACATTCAATATGAAGGTGGCTTCCCGTACTACTTCCCGTATTGCCACTTTTTCCAATGTTAGCACCCTTTTTAACGCTCTGTCCTGCGGACACATTTAAGCTATCCATGTGGGCATATTTTGTGGTATATCCCTTACTGTCCGTAATCACCACATAATTCCCATAATAGGAATCGTAAGCCGCTTCCATAACCGTTCCGTCATGTGCTGCATGTACCATGGTTCCGGTCGGTACTGCTATATCCACACCCCTGTGAAGCTCCTCGTCTCCTGTGTTTGGATTTTTCCGGTAGCCATAATAACTGCTGATATAGTAATACCAGTAATAATCAACCGGAGAAGCAAAGACCTGTAAGCCGCCCTTTGTCTCCGTATAAGCTCCAAAAATTTCCGTCTGCTCGCTGTCCATGCGTCCAGCAACAATGCTCTCAAGCGGTGTGACCGTAAGTGTGACACGAAGAATTGTTACGGTATATTCTTCTTCCTCCTCATACTCGTATTCCTCGGTATGGGTAGTCCCGTCCGGATTTGTTATTATTCTGGTTCCGGTCTTTGTGACTGTCCTTGTCCGTGTTTCCTCTACTTCCTCGGTAGTGAGTGAATACATGGCATCAAATAATTCCTGAATCTCACTCTCTATTCCTGCGGCAGTAAATTCCGTATGGACTGCGGAAAGATAACTGATCAGTGTGTACGGATCATGCCCGATTGCACCAAGGTTATAATCGTATTCATCGTATCCCGGATAATCAGTTTCAATCCGGTCAATCTTGTTTTGCAGCTCCATTTCCTTTTCTGTAAAAGATAAATCTGCTGCATCAATCTCTGCCGGAAGGCTAAGATATGTGCTTGCCATCGTTGTTGTCACAGTTCCGGTAAACATGGAACCGCAGCTTGATAATGCCGACATGATCATAATAAGCAGAAGTGCAAAAATACCGACTGTGATAATGAGTGTTTTATTTTTCGTGGCAATCTCCTGTAACTTCTTTGCAATCCCGGTTGCAGCATTGGCTGTCTTTGTAAATGTTTCCTTTGCAGTCTTGGCTTCTACTCCTGCCCGCCTTGCCTTGGCATACTCACGCTTGATGCGCTGTTTCTGTAGCTGCCTTTGTAACTGTTTCTTTGGACTGTTGCCCTTTAGATGTGGATTTTCACTGATGAATTTCTCATACTCCAGCTTCATATCTGCTGTGACCTGCTTTTTCTGCAATCGCTCTAGGCGGTCACGCTTTCTCTGTGCCTTGCTCTTGCGGTGATACTTCATATAGTGATAAATGTCCTCGGCACGCTGTTCCGTCTTGTGTGCACCCTCAACCGCAGAATTGTCCCTTTCTGTTTCTGCAATCTTACGATGCACAAAATACATATTTTCCGTTTGCAGCTTATGAACCGCAGTCTTTCCCAGACCATCCTGCTTAAATGGCTTCTCCACATCTACCGGAACTACGATATATTTTGCTTTTCCGTTCTGTTCATCAAAGACACGTTTCATCTCATAATGCCGCTTTTTCGGCATCTTGTCCTTTGCTTTCTGCAACTTCTGACGACTCTTTTCCGACTTATCAAAAGCCTTCTGTACTTTTTTGTCGGTAAATTCTTCCGCCTGCCCCTGCGAAAATGTGGCATCCTTTGTCTGGAAATCTCCATAATCGGACTGCTTTGTATTTTCTGACTTCGCACGCTCTCTGTGTGCGTGTTCTCTCTGCACACGCCTTTTGTGATATTTTCCTTTTTCCTCAGACCGTTGGTAGGTGTCCCTGACATGAACCTTGTTTTCTATCGTGCTGTCAAAAGATGTTTCAAAATCACTCTGCTCATCCTGCATGAAACTGTTTTCCTTTAAGAATGCCTTTTCCGCTTCGGCTTCCGACTTCTGGACGCTGTGACCAGAAGTTGCATTTCTTCTATGACTGCCATGGTTCGCATCCCGTGGCAGATTGCTCACAGGCTTCTCATTGGCATGAAAATGATTTTCCGTAGGAAAGGTGTTATCCTGCCTGTTTTCTGTATGCTTTACTCCAGTCGCTTCCTTATCTTTGGAAAATGTCTCTTTTTCAAATGCCTTTACTGCCTGCTTCTTCTGTCTCTTTTCCGCCATTTATACTGCGTCCTCCTTCTGCACCGATTCCTCCGGCTTGGTATTCATAATTCTGTAAGTCTTGGTGTCTGTCGGATATTTGTCTACAAATGGAATTACCACATTGTCAAACAGTATCAGACCACTTCCCGGCTCGGAGTTGGTGACATAGGAAAGCTGCTTATCAGAAAGTCCCAGCTTATCAGCGAGAATTGCCTGATCTTTGGCATTCTGATTTAACAGATACACAAAATCGCTGTTACCCAAAATACCTTCAATCTCCTCAGAACGAAGAAAATCGCCCACGTTCTGCGTCAAACCTGTCGGAATACCGCCCCATTTTCTGAAACGCTTCCAGATTTCCACGGAATAAATAGCTGTCTGCTTCTCCTTCAGAAGAAGGTGGAACTCATCACAGTAATAACGGGTAGCAATCTTTCGCTCCCTGTTCTGCGATACCCTGTTCCAAACCGCATCCTGCACGATTAACATACCCAGCTCTTTCAACTGGTTTCCCAAATCTCTGATGTCAAAGCACATGATACGATTGCCGCTGTCTACGTTGGTATGGTGGTTGAAGTAATTCTGGGAACCATGCACATACAGCACAAGGCTGTTTGCGATACGCTCCGCCTTTGGATTTTTGTGTGCTAACAGGGCATCATATAAATCTTCCAGCAGCGGCATATTTTCCGGCACCGGATTTTCAAAATACTTGTCATAAATATGACGGATACATTCGTCGATGATACCTTTCTCATCGTTCTCCAGACCGTCCTTGCCACCTGCGATCAGGTCACATAATGTTATGATAAAATCAGATTTCAGTTTTAATGCTTCCTTATCCCCCTTATGGCTCAACTGAATATCCATAGGGTTCAGATAGTCTTTGGAATTGGTGGCAAGTTTTACCACCTGTCCATGTAGTGCTGCCACAAGAGCAAAATACTCTCCCTCCGGATCGCAGATGATAATATCGTCCTTTGTGATAAGAAAACAGCTTAAAATCTCACGCTTTGCACTAAAACTCTTACCACTTCCGGGAGTACCTAAGATAACTCCGTTTGGTGTACGGAGCCTTTTTCTGTCTGCCATAATCATGTTGTTGCTAAGTGCATTTAATCCGTAATAGATTGCCGGTGCAGGCATAAATAACTCCTGTGTGCAGAATGGTACTAAGATTGCGGTGCTTTTTGTGGAAAGAGTACGCTCAATGCCTGTCTCATTGCATCCAATCGGTGCGGATGCCATAAGTCCCTGTTCCTGCAAATACTGTAAACATCTGAGGTCACAGTTTGCCTGCTGAATGATACCGGACACCCTCTGCATTAAGCTCTCCAGTTCCCGCTTGGTTCTGCCATAACAGGTAATAAGGAATGTCATGTTGATCATCTTCTGGTTGCTCGTATTCAAATCATCGAGAAATTCCAGCGTGTCCTTTTCATAAGTCACGATGTCTGTTGGAAGAATATCCATATCGTAGCCGCTTCGGACTGCCTTTTTCTGTTCCTCAATCTTCATTTTCTGGATATTGGAAATAACCGCTTTTAACTTCTTGATTGCCTTTACCGGATCTTCCGTCTGCATGTGCATGGAAATCGTAAGGTTGGCATCAATATCCAGAAGATGCTTGATCAGCTCGTCCGTAAACTTCGGTGCGATAATATCCAGATAGGACACACAGCCATACATATTCCCTGACTTAAAGCGGTTCGGATAGCGGAAATCAAATCCCGGCGGTGCAATATAGTCCTTGACCGACTTACCGGATTCTGCCAAATCCTTAAATGAAAAACGGAAAGGCTCCATGGTATCCTGATTAAAATATTCATGCAGGATGCGCAGTCTTTCCTTTCCGTCCAGTCCCCTCGCAAGGGTTCCTATGTTGTTTAAGTTCCGTATGACATCTTTTTCAATGTTGTTAAGGCGGCTCTTGGCTTCCTTGTAGCCGTTGCTTTCTACACCAAAAATCAGATATTTTGATTTGATGATACCGTTGTTGCCCTTTGCCGCCTGCTTCTTTAACATTTCCGTATATTCCTCACGAATATCGTTAAAATCATCCTCCTGCCACGGTATGTCAAACTGTTCCGTAAGCATCTGCTCGTTGACCTGCCTGTTGAAAAGCACCAGTTCAAACTTCACAGACGGATCAAAATAATTGATGAGCTTACTGTACTGTGCCAGTATGTCCGCCTGGTCATCCACTTCCAGAAGCTCATAGTTTATATCAAAAAATTCCACCATCTTTGTATAATAACGGTGGCTGACCTGACAGATACCGTCACGGAACATCTTTTCAAAAGTGATCGTCCTTTGTGCGGTAGTCGGCTTTTCTTTCTCAATGCTCTTTCCCGATAAAATATGCTTTAACTGTATAAGACGCTTCTTTTCTGAAAAGGTAAGACCGCCACTTTTACTGTTGTTCCTGCTATTGCCTTTATAACTGCTTTTTCTGCGGCTTTCCGGTTCTGCCTTTTGCTTTTTCTTCAAGATAACAAACCTCCCTTCGTAATTTTTCTTTTTCTTCCAACTGCTTGTATAAGTTCTCTGACCGGTATGGTCTTATGCCCGGTGTGAGTATCTTCTGCCGGAGCATAAAATACAAAATCTTCTCCGCCGGAAACCCGTTTTTCTCATACATCGCAAAAAAGAAGAACGGAAGCATTGCTCCCATCATAAGAAGTGATGCGGCTGATGTTCCGATCAGTCCCTTGGTTAAAAAATACAAGGGTATCCCGGCTACTGCCGCACCGCTGAAACAGATGATCTGTCTCTTTGTTAAGTTCAGTGCCACTTTTGTCTTGATACCGGACAAATCCTTCGGCACCTGCACGGATATTGCCATATCGTTCCTCCCTTAGTGCGCATTCCAGATAGATTTCGATAATGAACCAGTCTTAAAGAGTGAAAAGCATAAAATAACGGTATATGCTGCCACCGACCAGAGTGCCGTATGCAGGTTGTCGGATACTGCCACACCAGCCACAAGCACTGCATAGATTGCAACGCATACCATCATAAAAAATCCCTGAAATGCTAGAGCACAAAGCCCCTTAAAATAATTCGTTCCTATCGTTCCCCATTCCCGGTTGGTTACGGTTGCACAGGGAACTGGTGCTACTGATACATAAAGATATATTTCAATCATTCGCCCATAAAGAATGACGGTGATAAGGACTGACATGATTTTCATACATAAACTGACGATCATGGTCTCCATTCCCAGTCCCAACAGCTCTCCTATGCTCATTTCCGAAAACTGCTCATTGAACATCGTCTGCAGCGTACTTGCCACATCAATACTGGTGCTTCCGGTAATCGCTGATGCGGCAGAATTTACGATATGGCTTCCCACATCAAATACTGCCATTACAATGTCAAAAGTCTTGCTAAGAAGCATGACCGCAATACACGCTTTCATAAAAAAGCGGATAAAAATGGCTGTATTGAAGTCATGCAGGTTATTTTTGTCAATGACCATGGAAATAAGCTCATAGACGAGTACAAAGCTGATGATCATTCCCGCTATGGGAATCATCACGTTGTCGGACAATGTTTTTATCATATCAAAAATGCCGGAGTTCCATGTGCTGGGAGTTTTGCTGACCTCCCCTGCAATCGTGCCTACCTTGTCATTGACATCGGTAAACATGGTTTCAAAATTGGTCAGCACCCACCCCTGCAACAGTTCCTTTATGAATTCAGTAATCTTATCAATGATCCCGCCCATGAATTATGAGAACAGAGTGGTAAGCTGTGGAATTACCGTCTGTGCCACAATGATGATGCCACCGCCACTCATAAGCTGCTTGATACCCTGTGATTTTGCACCGGGATTATCGTTTCCATATCCTTCGAGAAGATTGATAACTCCCCACACGCCTACACCTGCTCCGATTGCTGTTACTACTGTTTTAAGTCCTGTTACTGATGTTGTAAAAAAGCCCATTTGTTTGTCTCCTTTTTCTTGAAAAATGAAATAAAAAAGGGAGCTGTTCTGATTTGTGATTTTTCAGAAAAACTCCCATAACAATAGTTCCAATATTTAGTTGTAAAGTCACTTCTGGACATTGTGACCAGAAGTTAAGCCGTGATCTCTCCGACATCGCATACCTCGTCCACCACATCATTCTGCTTGAACCGCAGCTTGTTAAGGTTTTTAACGTATTTTTCAATGTCAAATTCATTCTTTTTGTCATAATCGGATAACAGCGGGTATTGCTTATGCTTCGTTATATCAAACTTATCTGAGAAAAATGGTCTCACACCTCTAAGCTGCATGATACATTTGCTGCCATCCATGACTGCAATCTCGTCCTGACTCATTAACTCTTTTCCGGTCTTTTGATAGTTCAGACCGTAGGACTGGCTCGTACCTCTCGTATCCGAGGTATTGTAAAGGTCAATCGTTTCTTTTCCAAGGATTTCTGCCAGATCTTTCAGAGTATCTTTTTCTTTTCCTCCCAGAAACAAGGTAGTGTCGCAGTTTCCTTCAATCGTGGAAGCGTTATCCCGGTACAGAGCCTTTAGCTGTGACTTTGACTGCAAAATAATAGAAGCTGATATTTCCCGGCTACGAATGGTAGCAATCAGCTTCTCAAACTGTGGAATCTGCCCGATGTTTGCAAACTCGTCCAGTAAGCACCGGACGTGAATCGGCAGTCTTCCGTTATATACATCATCTGCCTTGTCACAAAGCAGATTGAATAACTGCGAATACATGATACTTACAATGAAATTGAATGTCGCATCGGTATCGGAGATAATGACAAACAGTGCTGTCTTTTTCTCACCCAATGTATCAAGCTCCAGTTCATCATAAGCAGTCAGGTCACGCAGCTCCTTGATGTCAAATGGTGCCAACCTTGCACCACAGCTAATCAGAATAGATTTTGCTGTCTTTCCTGCGGCAAGTTTATACTTCTTATACTGCCTTACCGCAAAATGGTTTGGGTTCTTCTGCTCCAGCTCCTCAAACAGCAGGTCAACCGCATTTTTGAAATTTTCATCATCCTCCCTAGCTTCGCTGGCATCCACCAGATCAATCAGCATGGAAAAATTCTGTTCTTCCTCCGGTGCTTCGTACCAGATATATGCGATCAGTGCCGTGTAATAGAGCTTTTCGGCTTTTACCCAGAAATCCTCAGAGGCTTGCTGTCCTTCCCCTTTGGTATTTACAATGATTGTGTTTACGAGTTTCAGAATGTCCTTTTCGCTCCGGATGTAAGCGAAAGGGTTGTAATGCATTGATTTTGCAAAGTTAATGGTATTAAGCACCTTAATCCGGTAATCATTCTTAGACAGCATCCTGCCGCATTCGACCAGCACAGTGCCTTTCGGATCAGTGACCACATAGGAACTGTGCATCTGCATAAGGTTCGGCTTCACAAAAAAGCGTGTCTTACCGGAACCGGAACCACCGATCACAAGAATGTTTTTATTCCTTGCATACTTCGGCTGCTTTGGTCTGCCGGACATCATAAGACGCTCCGTTGCCGTTAAAAGCACGTTGTTTTCAAATACAGGATCAACATACGGTTCAATATCTTTGGCAGTTCCCCACCTTGCCGAACCGTACTCAACTCCCTGCCGGAATTTCTTTGCATTTTTCGCTTTATAATAAACTACCATACGAAATCCTATTCCGCATCCCACTCCTACCAGTAAATCTCTCGGCAGAAAACTTGGAAGCGGATTATGGAACGCACCTCCAATCCCATTGATTGTGTCCAACACCTTCTGTAAGGTGTTATCACCTGCCTGCTGTCCATACAGCCATGAAACCTTATTCAGAACATACCCAAAGATCACATAGGGAGCACATTTCAGGGCAAGCTGCTTTTTATTTACCCCTTTTGTTTTTTCTTTGAGAGTTTTCGGAATTGACTGCAAATCTTTCACAATCCCGTCAATGACCTTGCTTATAAGCTCTGTCCCTTGTCCTTTTTTTTCTCTCTGCTGCGCTCCTTATTTTTATTCTGTGCAACAATCTTCTGAAGTCCTTTCAGTTTCTGTCTGAGTGACGGACGCTGCTGTTTTTTCTCATTAACTTTGACAAATTCCTTGAATGCCTGTGCAATCACATCGGCATCCTTGCCCTTGAAAAATACAAGATACTTGGGTGGTTCCATGGTCTTATCCTTTTTTACTGCGAAATCGACATTGTATTTCCTTGCAACACGCTCAAAGGATTTAATATTGCTATCCGTAACCTCAATGGACTTTGCACCCTCTCCCTGACCGACCAGCTTTTTTACCGGGATTTTCCCATGGGAAGGCTCCTTATGCTTCTGGTGTTCCAGATACATCTTCATCGCCTTCTGTAACACGCTTGCGGTCAGTTTGGAAGTCTTGATTGCAAGAGCAATGGTTTTCTGTGTTGTTTCCTCCTGCACGGTGTACCTCCTTCCTTATCTGCACCAACTTGATTTAGGGTGGAACCAACAGCCTGTGAAGCTGTGTTTTCATTGCCATACTTACTGCTCCTCCCCTTCCTCAAGGTCTTTATCCCACCAGTTCATTTCTTCCTCATAAAAATCCTCGAATATATCAGCAGGAATATTTTCTTTCTGCTTTCTCGCTTTCATAATGTCTCTTGCTATTTTTGCCACAATTACCACAGCAATAACAGCAAGCAATAATTTCTTCATATTTTTTCTGTTCATTTCTTTTCCTTTCCACTTCTGGACGCTGTGACCAGAAGTTGTTGCAATAAAAAAGCAGATACGAAACCTTTCGATCTCATATCTGCCTTAACGCTGTAAATTCTTCTATATCCTTTTTTGATTAGTAGAGCTTTGCACCTGCCGGAATTGCATCATCCAACATAACCAAGTTGAGCTTTTCCTCTCCATTTACTGTATGAACAGCGGATAAAAGCATACCACAGGAATCAATTCCCATCATACTTCTAGGTGGTAAATTTGTAATTGCAAGTAATGTCTTTCCGACCAGTTCCTCCGGTTCATAATATGCATGGATTCCAGAGAGAATAATTCTGTCTGTTCCTGTGCCATCATCTAAAACAAAATGTAACAGCTTTTTGCTTTTCTTCACAGCACTACATTCTTTTACTTTTACAACACGGAAATCTGACTTGCTGAATGTATCAAAATCCACCATTTCCTCAAATAATGGTTCTGTTTCCACCTTTGGCTCAACAGGCTCAGTAACCTGTTCTTCTAAATTCATATTTTCATCGCACATATTCATTTCCTCCAGACATAATAAGCTAATGCCCATTATAGCAGAAAAGCTGTGCTTTGAGAAGAAATTCCTAACTTGAAAATCGTGTACATCTTTGCACCGATCAGATTATCTTCTATCCATACATCATCGAGCAGCAGACAATGTGATAACACTTCCAGATTTTCCATGTTTATCAGCCGTTGAACAACAGTATTTGTATTCTCCGGTATTTCATGAGCTTCCATTGCAATATCCCGCCTTGCTTCCCTGCAATACTTATACAATCCCAAGATATACTTATTCGACAGGATAAAACCATACGCATCATTATTCAGATATATCATTTTATGCTTTTCCCATTCCTCCGGCAATGAAAAATAGCACTTTGCTGTTTCGATATAGCAGTCTCCCTCATAAGTAGGCTTCATCTTCCTTTCCTGCCGGAGCATCTGATGATATATCTTTTCCCGGTCAAATATACTTCTTGCTCTGCTAAAATCAGGTGTCCTTCCACGCATAAAAGTGTAAACATTATTGATCACCGTTTTTCCCGCTAAAGACTTGTAATTGCCTACCCTGTGAAGGTACTGCAATACCTGTGTCAGCTTCTCCACAGAAGTAATCTCTTGATAATTATTTGTATCAATCTCCATTTGTTCAAAAGATAATGGTGTGCTTCCTTTTTTGATTTCACGCTCCATGATACGCTTGGTGTCTCTCATTGATTCCATATCAGTTCCTTTCCACTTCTGGACGCTGTGACCAGAAGTTATAAAATAAGCAGGTATAAAAACTTTCATTTCATACCTGCTCCTGTTCAGCAAGAAATTCTCTTTCCTGCAAGTTCCATTATGATATTGATTACTTCCCTAATGATTGCAATAATTTTTATTGCAAGGACAATCACTCCGATCATGCCACCTATGACTGCGTCAAGTGCCAACACTCCTATGCTCCCGGCTATTCCCAAATTACGAGGTATCAGCAGTACGAGCATCTTTTGTATGCCGAAAGGAAAGCCACTCATAATCCAGAATTGAAACCAGTTCATACCGTTATCTCCCAGACATATCCAGTAACACATATCCAGCCATACTACAATAAATGCCAGCGGCAAAATCACCTTAAATAATACCCTTTTCATGCCATCCACCTCCATACATATCATGCTGCACTTCCTGCTGATAGAAATGATTTATCGTAGTTGGTGCATTATAAAGTGCTGTTATCATATACGCTTTGATATTTGTAATCTTCGTCGTTGTCTCTTTCATGCAACCAATCACATATTCCAGATGACTGCTGTTCAGTTTCAAGAATCTGGATTTTACAAGCTCATACGGATAATCCTCACCTGCAACTCGGATTGATTTTCTCTTTACGCACACTACTTCGCAGATTATCCCAAATAATTCGTCATAAAGTTCTTTTTCACCATAACCATCATACTTCATGTGATGATCATAATTGATATTTTCTTTAATTAGTTCTATGTATGCCTGTGCATCATCCATCGAATCAATCACATCATCTTGTGGCTTTTCTGTTGCAGATTGATTGATAGGATTGTTATAACTCTCCTCAGTATGGTTATAATTAGTTTGATTCATATAAGTCTGATTATAGTTAGTATAATTAGGGGCAAATTCTTTTACCTCTTGAAGTTCAGTTTCTTTACTTCCGGAGGTAAAATTCTTTTCCTTCTTGAAGTCAGATTTTTTTACCTCCTGAAGTTCAGTTTCTTTACTTGCAGAAGTAAAATCCTTTTCCTTCTTGAAGTAAAGATTTTTTACTTCTGTGGATTTATCAGCATTTTCAGGCTTTTTTTCCTCTTGTGTTTCTGCTATTGTCGAAAAGTTTTTCACATAAATAATATCCGGCTTTCCTAATCCTCTGCGTACTTTCTCAATCAGACCAATTCCAGAATCCGAATCCAGTTCCTTTATGATTTTTATGCATGTAGGCTTGGAACAACCCAAGTCATCCATGATATTGTCTATCGTATAAATAATATATGCCCTGTTCTTATCATCCAGCCAGCCATTCTTCATAGAAAGAGACATTCTATCAAGCATTAAGCCATAGAGGAGCTTAGCATCACTGCTAAGTCCCCTATAACGCTCGTCCTTTATCAGCAGGCGTGGAACACGATAGAATGAGAACTGTTCCGCTTCTATTCCGTAATAATAGTCTAGCTGCAAAATTTCTCCCATTCTCGTCTCCTCCTTCCTACTGCGTATTTTTCCAGTTATCTAATAGCTGAAATATTATTTTTTCTATATCATCTGTGCTGTATGTATCCGGGAAATAACTGTTAATGCGTTCTGTTTTTATAACAACCTTACGCTCTACTGGCTTTTCTTTCTCCAGAAGCATACGCACCATTGGAAAGGTCAACTCTCCTTTTTTGTCACTTTCCTTCAGCATGGCACTCTGCTGTTTGGTTATGACAGCATTGGTGTCCTGTATGGCAACCAATACCCATTGCTGTGCATCCTCTGATAAAAACGAGATGTCCACCGCCTGCATAATGCCTATTTTCCCCGAATCCACCATATCAAGCAACGGTTCCGATAATCGTGAAATCCATATATATCTTTGAACAGTTTTTGCACTCTCTCCTGCAGCTCCTCCCAGTTCGTCCAGCGTAAGTCCACCTGCTCTGCTTCCCTGATGCTTCATGGCTTCGTATTTCATACGATATGCCTTCGCTTTTTCGCTTGGAAGAATATCTTCTCTTTGAATATTGCTGTCCACCATGATAATCGTGGCTTCATCGTCCGTATAATTACGAATAAACATCGGCATTGTATCAAGTCCTACAAGCTCACACGCATGTCTCCTTCGGTGTCCTGCAATAATTTCATAGCCGCCCTCAGCTCTTGGTCTTGCAATACCCGGCATCAGCACGCCATGCTCTCTGACACTCTCCACCGTCTCCTGCATCTTTTCATCGTCCAGTACCTTAAATGGGTGACCTTTGAACTCATGCAGTTCTGATAATGCAATTTCCTGTACCTGCTCTATTCCTGCCTGTGGCTGTCCATCTCCGAATAAATCATCGAAGCTGTTCAGTTTTACCTTTGCGGCACTTCCTGTTTTATTCATCTGCAAGCACCTCCTCTGTCAATGACTGATAGGCACTCGCTACTTTTCCATTTGGATCATGCTCATAAATGCTGACACCTTCAGCAGAAATCTCCGCAGCTCTTACCGACATCGGAATACTGTTTTCAAATATTCTTACCTTGCTACCATAATTCTCCACAACCAATGCACTGATGTCTTTTGCATAATTTGTTCTGTTATCAACCATAGTAAGCAGAATACCTTCAATCTCCAATTTTGGATTGATCTGCCTTTTTACCTTTCCTATGGTCTTTATAAGCTGTTCCAGACCTTTTACCGGCAGATATGCTGCCTGCACCGGAATAAGGATGCTGTCGGCACTTGCAAAGGCATTTATGGTAATCATGCCAAGGGAAGGCATACAATCAATCAGAATGTAATCATACCTTTCTTTCTGCTGTTCTATATAAGTCCGAAGCACAAGTTCCCTGCTCATGACATTTACCAGTGATACTTCCAATCCCGACAACTCTATATTGCCGGGCATAAGGTCTACACCCTCGTCATGCTTTAGGATGCCATAATCTGGCTCCATATCTTCTTCATTGATGATATTCGCCATAATGGTTGCAAGAGATACATCCAGTTTATCCGGCTCCTGAAAGCCTAAACTTGCTGTCAGGCTTCCCTGTGCATCCGCATCTATCAGAAGCACCTTTTTCCCCTTTTTTGCAAGTCCAATACCTAGATTACTTGTTGTGGTGGTCTTTCCAACTCCACCTTTCTGGTTTCCGATTACTATAACTTTACACATGATGAAATTCCTCCAAATTCTACTATTATTCTTTTACATTGCTCTTTTTTACTTCTACATACGATCTGTAATATTTATCTGTTCCCTTGTTGGGATAGAGGTCTGACATTTCCAGAACCTCTACCTTTGGGTGTCTCTGCATGATTTTTTTGAACCATGTAATATCATTTTTTGTTCCCATCAACCGAATCTTTAACATCAATCATTTCCTCCAAACATTGCATACAAATTTTTATTGTATGTGGCATACTCCGGATAGCGAATCTGTATTGCCTGCCAGAAATATGGTGCATAGCAACAGCAGAACAAATCCTCTACTGAATATCTCCGGCACTCATCCACCTGCTCCTCTGTGTCCTGTTCATCATCCACGCTCGGTGTACCATTGCAATACAGATTAAATGCCATTCTGACAACCTTTGCACTTCCACTGGTCTGCCAGCCTTCATGCAGGCACTCCGGTTTTACACATCCAGTCTTGAAATTATAAATTCTATCCACATTTCTTCGTGTATCTTCGTTCATTCCAATGCAATAGCAAAGTGCCTTGTGATATACATCTGCTTCTCTAACTTTCTGAATTTTTTCATAGTAGAATTTCTCATGTGCTTCACTGATAAAGTTAATATTTTCTTTTTCTGCTCCTAACGCTGTACTGTTCATACTGACTTCCTCCATTTTCTTATTTTGTTCCGTTGACCATAACAAAAAAGGACATTCCTCTAAAATTTCTTTTAGAAAAATGTCCTTATAGTACAAAATATGAACTTGAACTGACTCGATTTTAATTTAAAATCGTTTGTTTTAACCCTTTAAGATAGGTTATTTTGTCGTACTCCTGTCGTACCATACAAGTTGGAAGTCCGCAAACCCTTGATTTTATTGGTCTTTTTTATCCAATGACTTCATTGTCGGGAACAATAATACATCCCTGATGGCAGGACTGTCTGTAAGTAACATAACAAGTCTGTCGATTCCATAACCGATACCGCCTGTAGGTGGCATACCGATTTCAAGGGCATTTAAGAAGTCCTCGTCTGTGTGTTCTGCTTCTTCGTCACCTGCTGCCGCAGCTGCGTCCTGAAGTGCAAAACGCTCTCTCTGGTCGATTGGATCATTAAGCTCTGAGTAAGCGTTACACATTTCCCATCCGTTTATAAATAACTCAAAACGTTCAACTTTCTCAGGATCTGTTGGTTTCTTCTTGGTAAGAGGAGAAATTGCAATCGGATGATCCATTACGAATGTAGGCTGGACAAGTTCTTTTTCACAATATTCCTCAAAGAAAAGATTAAGGATATGACCTTTGTTGTGTCTTTCTTCATATTCGATATTATGCTCTTTTGCAAGGGCCTTTGCTTCTTCGTCTGTCTTAACTGCATCGAAGTCAATTCCTGCGTATTTCTTGACACAGTCTGTCATTGTAATACGCTCGAATGGCTTGCCAAAATCAATTTCAATTCCGTTGTATGTGAATTTGGTTGAACCGCATACTTTTTCGGCAAGATAACGGAACATGCTTTCTGTAAGTTCCATCATGCCGTTGTAATCTGTGTATGCCTGATATAATTCCATAAGTGTAAATTCAGGGTTATGTCTGGTGTCAACACCTTCATTACGGAATACTCGTCCGATTTCGTATACTCTTTCAAGACCGCCAACGATAAGTCTCTTTAAGTATAATTCAAGAGAAATACGAAGCTTAACATCCTCGTTAAGGGCATTGTAATGTGTCTCGAAAGGTCTTGCCGCAGCTCCGCCCGGATTTGCCACAAGCATAGGTGTCTCAACTTCCATGAAGTCACGTCCTGCAAGGAAATTACGGATTTCCTTGATAATCATTGAACGTTTGATAAATGTATCTTTAACTTCCGAATTCATAATAAGGTCAACATATCTCTGACGATATCTTGAGTCTGTATCTGTTAAACCATGGTATTTTTCAGGAAGTATCTGTAAGCTCTTTGACAAAAGAACGATTTCTGACGCATGGATGGAAATCTCACCTGTCATTGTTCTGAATGCAAAACCTTTTATTCCAAAAATATCACCGATATCCGATTTCTTAAAATCTGCATAAGAATCTTCACCGACGCTGTCTTTTGATACATATACCTGGATGTTGCCTTTAAGATCCTGGATGTTGCAGAAAGATGCTTTACCCATAACTCTCTTAAACATCATTCTTCCTGCGATTGTAACATCAATAGGACTGGCATCCATTATTTCACGCTTTGCATTATAATCGGCTTTAAGTGTCTCTCGCTTCTGCTGTTCGTCAAGTCCCTCAACATCAGGTTCAGGTCTGCCTGCAAGAAGCTCATTTTCATGGGCTGTGTATAATTCCTTTACATCTGATGTGTGATGTGTAACGTCATATTTGGTAATTTCAAAAGGATTTTTTCCCTTTTCAACCAGATCCGCCAATTTATCTCTTCTAATCTGAAGAAGTCCGTTAATGTCCTGATTCTGTGTGTTATTATCTGCCATACTAACTCCTAAAACTATTCTCTGGTAACGTTAATTACTTTGTACTTCATTATTCCGGATGGTGTCTCTACTTCAACTTCGTCCCCTGCCACCTTACCTATTAAAGCCTTGCCAAGCGGAGCTTCATTGGAAATCTTGTTTTCAAGGCTCTTAGCTTCTGTTGAACCTACAAGCTTGAAAACCAGTTCTTCATCAAATTCACAGTCATACACTGTAACTGTACTTCCAAGGTTAATTACACCTGCACCGAATTCATCATCAGCAACTTCTGCATTCTTTAATATTTTCTCAATTTCTTCAATTCTTGCTTCAATATCTCTCTGCTCATCTTTAGCAGCATCATATTCGGCGTTTTCTGAAAGGTCACCCTGTTCTCTGGCTTCCTTAATTTTCTGGGCAACTTCTTTTCTTCTGTTTACCTTCAGGTCCTGAAGTTCATCCTCTAATTTTTTGAGACCTTCGTAGGTCATTAAATTTTTCTTTTCTGCCATAATCTGACTCACCTTTCTCATTTATACTAATAATGCAACTCTGCATACATTATCACATAACAATTCATAATATTATAGAATACAAAAAAATCATTTGTCAATCATTCTTTTATCCAACAGGCTAAATAATTCCTGCAATGTCTCTGTGTGATTAACTTCATCCCTTAATGCTGCACAGTTATGCAGTCCTGTTGTATACCAGGACACATGTTTGCGCATTTCCCTGACTACCATATATTCAGGTTTGTACTCTGTCATAAGTGTTGCATGTTTTTTTATCATATCCTTAATCTCTGTAAGGGACGGTCTTGCCGGTATCACATCACCGTGGATTGCCGCTTTAATTTCCCTGAAAAGCCATGGGTTACCTTTTGCCCCACGGCCAACTGCGATTCCGTCGCATCCTGTATAATGAAACATCTTCAGGGCATCTTCTGATGAAAATATATCACCATTGCCAAAAACAGGTATCTTTACTTTATCTTTGACTGCTGCGATTATATCCCAGTCTGCTTTGCCGGAATAGAACTGTTCCCTCGTTCGTCCGTGAACCGTAACGGCTGCCGCCCCGGATTCCTCCATTATATGGGCGAACTCCACCGCATTTACATGTTCCTCGTCAAAACCTTTTCTGAACTTCACTGTAACGGGTTTCGTAATTTTTTTTACCATTGTATCGACTATTTTACCTGCCAGAGAGGGATTTTTCATTAATGATGAGCCTTCGCCGTTATTTACAATTTTAGGTACGGGGCAGCCCATATTAATGTCAAATGCCGCAAATCCCAATGGTTCCAGTCTAAGGGCAATGTCAGCCATAATCTCCGGGTCTGAACCGAAAAGCTGTAATGCCGATGGTGCTTCCTCCGGCAAAGTCTGCAACAGAATATCGGTGTTTTTGTTATTGTAAAGAACCGCTTTGGCACTTACCATCTCGGTAACCATGTAGTCACAACCCATCTCCTTGCAGATAAGCCTGTAAGGAAGGTCCGTCACCCCAGCCATGGGTGCCAGCATTACCGGTCTGTCAAATTCCATTGTTCCTATTTTCATTCTATATCTTCTCCAAGGAAAAATACCTTATAATACATTTCAAGAGCCTGAAAAGTCTCTGCTTTGTCCTTCTGAAGCTGTTTGACCTTAAGGCCTGCTCCTATTTCATCATAAAGCAAATCTCCTTCATCTGCCTCTGTCCTGATTAAAAGATTGCCTTCCTCATCAAATTCAAGGATGATAATTCCTCCGATATCCTCAGTAAAAAGAACACACATTATTTTAAGTTCATCCTTAATCGAATCCGGAAGTGCCCCGAAGTCCTCATTAAGATAAAATTTCTTATCGTAAGAGCTTGCGGCACATAATACATCTAAATCTTCTTTCATTCAACAATTCTCCTAAACATAGCCATAAATGCCTCTTATTGAAACTTCCCCCGCCATTATTTTTTCTATATTACCATTATCGTCCTTTACAAGAAGTTCCCCATCCGTGTCAATACCGATTGCAACACGTTTGATACGGCTGTCTCCTTCTATTATGTAGACTTCTTTATTCCGGTTTACCAAGAGCTTCTCATACTCGTCTTTTATTCCGGACAAATTGCCATCCTTACAAAAGATTTCATAATATTTTTCAAAATATTTGCCAAACTTTGCAACAATACTGCTTCTTCTTACTTTAGTTCCGCCTGCAATATAAAGTGACGTTGCCTTATCCTCAAGTTCTGCCGGAAAAGATTCCATATTAACGTTAATTCCAATTCCTATAACCACATAATTGATTGTGGTCATTTCAGCACTCATTTCCGTTAAAATTCCAACCACCTTACGGCTTCCTATTACAATATCATTAGGCCACTTTATCTCCGTATTAAGGCCGGTGACATCCTTAATTGCTTTAGCCACGGCAAGAGCTGTAACAAGTGTAATCATTGACGCCTTATATGGTGGTAAATCAGGCTTTACGGCAAAAGACATCCATATTCCCGTCTTTGCCGGAGATTCCCAATGTCTTTCCTTACGGCCTCTTCCAAGTGTCTGTTTCTCCGCTATTGCAAGCATCCCCGGAATAAATTCTTTTTCCGCCTGCCTTTTTATCTCGCTGTTCGTTGAATCAATCACATCAAAATATGATATCTTTCTTCCAAACCATTTTGTCTCAAGCCGGCTTTGTATCTCATCAGATAACAAAACATCAGGACAGGAAACAAGCCGGTAGCCCCTGTTTCTGACTGCTTCTATGACATATCCGGCTTCTTTAAGAGAATTAATTGCCTTCCATATCGCAGTCCTTGAAACGGAAAGTTTTCCGCAAAGTTCCTGTCCTGATACAAAATCATCGCTTTCTTTAAGCATTGCAAGCACATGTTCTCTCATCTTCTCAACCTCCTATGGCAAGATAACTTACGTAAGCAACTACAAAAAGTATAACTGCTACTACTTCCGAAATAATTCCTGAAACCTTTCTGTCGGTCATAAGGTATTTAATTCCGGTCAACATGTTCATTAGTCCGCCTATTGAAAAGATAATGTGGAACATCCATTTATTCTTACCGGTATTAATAAATACAAAAACGGTAAGCACAATTGCCACAATGCCAAATATTACATTTAACACGTCTATTATAAGACGCACAACTTTCTGAAAATTATTTTTACCTGAACGCATTAAGGGTAACCTCTCTTCCTACCCTCGCATTTTACTATAAAAACTATAATGTTGCAACCATCACGGCTTTAATAGTATGCATTCTGTTCTCTGCTTCATCAAAAACAACTGATTGTGGCGATTCAAACACTTCATCAGTTACCTCAAGCTCAGGAAGGCCGAATTTTTCATATACTTCCTTGCCAACCTTAGTCTTAAGGTCATGAAAAGCCGGAAGACAGTGCATAAAAATCGCATCCTTTGAAGCATTGTCCATTGCTTTCTTATTAACCTGATATGGTGAAAGCTCTTTAATTCTTTCTGCCCATACTTCATCAGGTTCACCCATTGATACCCAGACATCGGTGTAGATTACATCGGCATCCTTTGTTCCTGCATCAACATCATCTGTAAGTGTTATTGTTCCGCCTGTCTTGGCCGCAATCTCTTTACATTCTTTAACAAGTGCCTCATCAGGAAAATAATTTCTGGATGTGCATGCCGTAAAGTGCATACCAAGTTTCGCACTTACTATCATGAGTGAATTACCCATATTGTATCTTGCATCACCCATATATGTAAGCTTAACGCCTTTTATTCTGCCAAGTTTCTCTTTAATTGTAAGTACATCTGCTAACATCTGTGTAGGATGGTATTCGTTGGTAAGACCGTTCCACACAGGAACTCCTGCATATTTTGCAAGTTCTTCCACGATTTCCTGTCCGAAACCACGATATTCAATACCGTCAAACATTCTTCCAAGGACTCTTGCTGTATCGGCAATGCTTTCTTTTTTACCAATCTGCGAACCTGATGGATCAAGATACGTTGTTCCCATTCCGAGGTCATGTGCTGCCACTTCAAAAGAGCATCTGGTTCTTGTACTTGTCTTTTCAAATATGAGTGCAATGTTTTTGCCTGCATGCATATCTGTTGTAAGTATGCCCTTTTTCTTCTTATCCTTAAGTTCTGCCGCAAGGTCAACCATATAAAGTATCTCTTCCGGTGTAAAGTCCTTAAGTGTCAAAAAATTACGTCCTTTTAAGTTCATAATGTTACCTTCTTTATTTTGTCTCTTCGTTCTTGCCGATTTCAACAACCGACTTGACAAGTCCTGCAATTGACTGTATCTCAGATGGAATTATAATCTTCGTTGCTTTTCCGTCTGCTGCCTTAGCAAATGCTTCAAGGCTCTTTAATGTGATAACAGCTTCATCTGCACCTGCTTCACGGATATACTTAATACCTTCTGCATTAGCCATCTGTACGGCTCTGATTGCTTCAGCCTGACCTTCAGCTTCACGGATTGTAGCTTCCTTCTTAGCCTCAGCTCTTAAGATTGCTGACTGCTTCTCTGCTTCTGCTTCAAGGATTGCTGACTGCTTCTTACCTTCTGCTACGGTAATATTGGCTTTCTTTTCACCTTCAGCTCTTGTTTCCATCTCACGACGTTCACGTTCTGCCTTCATCTGTTTTTCCATGGCATTCTGGATTTCTGCCGGTGGTATGATATTCTTAAGTTCAACTCGGTTGACTTTGATTCCCCATGGGTCTGTTGCTGTATCAAGGGCAAGTCTCATCTTAGTATTGATGATTTCTCTTGATGTGAGTGTCTGGTCTAATTCCAGCTCACCGATTATATTACGGAGTGTTGTAGCTGTAAGGTTCTCAATAGCCATAATAGGATGTTCAACACCGTATGCGTAAAGCTTAGGGTCTGTTATCTGGAAAAATACTACCGTATCAATTCTCATTGTTACGTTATCCTTTGTGATAACAGGCTGTGGTGCGAAATCTACTACCTGTTCCTTAAGGCTCATTCTTGCTGTAGGGCGGTCAATGAAAGGTGCTTTAAGGTGGATACCTACACCCCATGTTCTTTTATAAGCTCCAAGTCTTTCAAGAATTACCGCATGTGCCTGTGGTACAATTCTGATGCACGATGCAATAATTATTAATAAAACTATTGCAACGATAATAGTGGTTACCGCTCCTGCAGATACTGTTGATTCTAATAATGTCATTTTTTTGTCTCCCTTTTAGTTTTATTGTACTATTAATTTTACGCCTGAAACGGCTTTAATTTCAACCACTTCACCCGGTTCAATTATCTTATTGCTGTCTTTTGACCTTGCTGTCCAGGTAAGTCCGTTTATAAATACGGCTCCGGTCTCATCAATATTGTTGATTTTTTCGGTTACTTTGGCTTTTTCTCCGATAAGACTGTCAATATTCGTCTTAACATGGTTCTTTTTCATTGCCTTATCAAGTACAGGACGGGCAAGAATAAGAAGTGCCAGTGATATAACGAAAAAGCTAACCGCCTGTGCTGCAAAAGGTGCCTTGCACAAATTGAGTATTAAAGCAACTACTGTGCCTCCTGCAAACCATATAGTTGTAAGGCTTGTGGTTGCTATCTCAATAACCAGAAACAGGATAAGTGCACCTAACCAGCCGTAAATAACATATTCCATATGCCACACCTCCAGTCATTTTAATATGTGTAGAAACAATGGTTATTAACGATTGTATATCCTTTATATTTTGTAAAATCAGCTTTTTTTACATTAATGAAGAACAAGAGGTCACCGATATTATTTTCACCGGCAAGTGCTTTCAATGCCGAATCATAACAGCCTCTTAAATTAAGCTCCTCGTTGCTCTTATTGAGGACTGCCTGGAATCTTGCGGATGGAACTCCGTTTTCACTTACACCTGAGAACTGACCCGGTGCATACACAACAGAAGTAATCGTATTCTGTGAAAATCTCGATGAAAATACACGGTTAAGAACAACATTGGCTACCGCAAGCTGTCCTTCTGAAGGTTCCCAGCCTGACTCCCAGTATATAATAGCTGCGAGTAAATGCAGTTCCTCTGCAGATACAGTGTAAGCTCCTCTTGTGGTTGTCTGCTGCTTAATGGCATTCTGTGCTGCTGTTGCCTGTGCCGCCGCTGCCTGTGCTGCCGCTTCTTCTGCAGCTTTTCTTGCTGCTTCGGCTCTTTCTTCTTCCTTGATGGCTTCTATTTCAGCCATTGATACTGCTTTTGAAAGATTATAACTTACATCAAATGAATCATTACTTATATAACCAAAGCCATTATCACATGATATCAGGGTGTAATTTCCATTCTCCTCATAAGCATCTATCTCCGCTCCTTTTTCAAGAGTTGAAATAACTGCTGCTGAATCGTCTGCTTCTGCATATACATTAATCATATCTGCATTAACTTTAGCCTGCTTATTACCGATTACTGAGGCAATAACCTCTGCCTCACTGTCAAAAAGAACGTCTACATTACGTATATAGCCGGTTACTTTACCTGACTGTATCTTACTCCATTCTTCTCCCCGTTCAAGGACATCGGCCTCACTTCCGGAATACATAATTCCTACAGGTTCTGATTTAAGATCCGGTTCGGAGTAAATTATAAGTTCTTCAAGAGTATATGATACTACTTTATTATCATATGATGATTTTACTTTACTTTCTTCCATTTCCTGGGAAATGTCTTTTAAAGATGATGTGTTGCGGTATACCACATTAAGTTCTGTGGAAATAATTTCTTCTGTGTATGCTGCATCTTTATCGCTGACAGATGTGTCCTGCACATTGCGTTCTGCTAACTGTATGCTTGTTTTATTGTCTTCATGTTTTCTCTCATTAAGGAATGCCAGCTGCATTATTAACAGTAAAATTATTACCGAAAGAACAGCCGTCTTTCTTGATTTTGATTTCATGATAACCTCCATTGTAATTGTTACAAATTTGTTACATAAACAGATACATTTTATCAGACTATATCATAAATGTCAAATTTACGGTTGAATATGCCTTTGTCTCATTGCTTCATACAGGATAACTGCCGTGGAAACCGCTGCATTTAATGATTCAAGTTTACCTTCCATAGGTATTTTGATTCTTACGTCTGCTTCCTTTGAAAGTTCCTCTGTAAGCCCGTTTCCTTCATTACCAATCAAAACAGCCATCGGCACCTTCATATCTTCTTCGTAATAATAATTCCTGCCTTCAAGGTGTGCGGCGAATACTTTTATATTCTGCTGTTTTAAACCATGGATGGCTGCTACAACATCTTCTGAATACACAAACGGCATTCTGAAAAGCGAACCCATTGTTGAACGTATTGTTTTGGGATTATATATGTCAACGGTCTTATCCGACATAATTATGCCTGTAGCACCCGCACCCTCTGCTGTTCTTATAATTGTTCCCAGATTACCGGGGTCCTGTATGTTTTCCAGAACTACAAGCATAGGTACTTTGTCTTTTTTGAACAAATCATCTATATCATATTCAAGCATTTTAACAACTGCCAATATTCCCTGTGGGGTTTTCGTATCAGACATCATTTTAAAAACATTATCCGCTACTATCTCATATCGGTAATCACAAAGCATTTCCTTGTTATCATACGCGAAGCTCTCTGACGCATATATTTTAACAATTCTGTCTTTAGGAATCTCCACAAACATCCTTATTCCTTCAATAACAAAAAGTCCGCGTTCCTTTCGTACCCCGGACTTTTTGATTAAATTCATAACATCTTTAATTTGTGAATTACCTGTACTTGTAATCAATATAAATTCCTATCTGCAAAGTAATTTGCTCACTTCATACATATGTGCATCAACATCCTTAGTCATTGCAAGAGCTTCGTCGATGTCATAATCTACAAATTCGCCATTCTTATATGCTACAACTCTGTTGGTCTTTCCTTCCGCAAGGAGGTCAACTGCCATTGAGCCCATCATTGATGCATATACACGGTCCTTACATGAAGGGCTGCCGCCACGCTGCATATGTCCGAGGATTGTTGCTCTTGTCTCAATGCCTGTAGCTTCTTCAATTCTCTTAGCCATAGATGATGAATGTCCGACACCTTCTGCATTAACAATAATATAATGTTTTTTGCCTTTTTTCTTATTCTCAATTATCTTTTCGATAATCTTCTCTTCGTTAAAATCATACTTGCCAGGAATAAGAATATCTTCTGCACCATTAGCGATACCACACCATAATGCGATATGGCCTGCATTTCTTCCCATAACTTCAATGATTGAACATCTCTCATGCGAAGTTGAAGTATCTCTTATCTTGTCAATTGCTGACATTGCTGTATTAATTGCTGTATCAAAACCGATTGTGTAATCCGTACATGCAATATCAAGGTCGATTGTTCCGGGAACACCGATTGTATTGACACCGAGTGCGGATAACTTCTGTGCACCCTTAAATGAACCGTCACCACCGATAACAACAAGTCCGTCAATGCCGTGTTTCTTACAGATGTCTGCACCCTTCTTCTGATATTCAGGATCTACAAATTCGAGACATCTTGCTGTATAGAGGATTGTACCACCTCTGTCAATTGTATCTGATACGCTTGTAGCGTCCATATCAATAATCTCTTCGTTAAGAAGACCATTATAACCTTTTAAAATTCCTTTTACGTTAATTCCTTTTGCTAAAGCAGTTCTAACAACTGCACGGGTAGCTGCATTCATTCCAGGTGCATCTCCACCACTTGTAAGAACTCCGATAGTCTTAACTGCATTTGCCATCTTTTTCTACCTCCAATGTAATAATTATTGTAATTTTATTCTACTTTCAGTTATTTTTCAATAGATTTTTCAACAACTTTGACATTTTTTTCACCGGATAATTCCGTGAGTCTGCCAATCATTGCCGAATCCGCCTTTATTGTCATGGAAAGAGGCATTTTCTTAACTGCCTTTTCTTTCTCAAGATATACTATAACACGGTCATTTCCGTCAGATGTATTAATTATAGCATACAATTCCTGTTCTTTTGCAAGATAACTTTCTTTATCCGGAAATTTTATCCAACATTCCTTTGGTATCTGTGAAAAAGGAATTATACTGTCACATATTACTTTGCCGCCTGTTTCTTCATCCACTTTGACATGTCCTTTTACAAACACTTTATCGTCGGCCTCAATATATTTTCTGTTATCCCTGTATACTTTTGGAAAAACAATAACCTCAACGGTTCCGACCCGGTCTTCCAATTTAAGAAAAGCCATATTCTGCCCTTGGCGTGTGTTTTTTACACTGCACTCGGCAATCATGCCACCTACAATAACACGTTCGTCATCATTTACCTTTGGCATTCCGGTCTCATCATCCGGAATGAAATCCGCTGTGGTACAGGTTACATTTTTATTCAGAAGTCCTTCATACTCATCAAGGGGATGTCCGCTGGCGTATATACCAAGCACTTCTTTTTCCATTGCTAAAAGTTCACTCTTTGTATATTCGCCTACATCAGGAATTGTTATTTCATCAGGTTTCTCATCAGGTGCAAACATATCAAAAAGCGACATCTGCCCTGAAATCTCGGTTTTTCGCTCGGAGCTGACCTTGTCCATAATGTCACCATATACGAGCATCATCTGTTTACGCGTCAGTCCGAAGCTGTCAAACGCTCCCGATTTGATAAAACTTTCCACGGTTCGTTTATTAACTTCTTTTCCCGAAAGCCTTGATATAAAATCCTTAATATCTTTAAATCTGCCGCCGTTTGCACGTTCTTCAACAATAGCTTCTATTACCGGTCTTCCGAGACTCTTTATCGCCGAAAGTCCGTATCTGATGCTTGAATCCGAGGCTGCGGTAAAAGTTCCCTCACCTTCATTAATATCCGGCGGAAGAATTTCTATTCCCATATTGCGGCAGGTTACGATATATTGTGCAACTTTTGTTGTATTATCAAGCACGCTTGTCATAAGTGCTGCCATAAATTCAACAGGATAATAATATTTAAGATAAGCTGTACGGAATGCTACAAAGGCATAACATGCTGCATGTGACTTGTTGAAAGCATATTTTGCAAAATCCATCATAGTATCGTAAATATGGGAAGCCACACTCTCATCTATTCCTTTTGCAATACAGCCTGCAACATTTTCTTCTTCATTTCCGTATATAAAATTATGACGCTCTTTTTCCATTACCGCCTGTTTTTTCTTGGACATTGCTCTTCTTACAAGATCACTCCGGCCAAGCGTATATCCGGCCAGATCCCTTACTATCTGCATAACCTGTTCCTGATATACAATACATCCGTAGGTTTCCTTTAAGATTGGCTCAAGTTCTTTACAGGCGTAAGTTATTGAGGTCTTATCATTTTTGCCGGCAATATACTGTGGTATAAAGTCCATAGGTCCCGGACGATAAAGGGAAATACCGGCAATAAGGTCTTCTATTCCGTCTGGCTTAAGCTCCTTCATAAAGTTTTTCATTCCCGTACTTTCAAGCTGGAACACGCCCTCTGTCTTACCTTGTCCTATCATTTCAAGGACATTTCTATCATTGTAATCTATTTTACTTATATCAAATGACACGTCTCCACGCTTATTGATAAGTCTTTCGGCATCCTGGATTACTGTAAGTGTCCTAAGTCCCAGAAAATCCATTTTAAGTAATCCCAGTTCTTCGATTGTTGTCATTGTAAACTGGGTTGTTATGGTTCCGTCTGAGGCTCTTGATAATGGTACAAATTCGTCAAGAGGCCTTGAACCGATTACAACGCCTGCTGCATGCATTGATGTGTGTCGTGGCAGTCCTTCCAGTCTTTTGCATATATCTATAAGATATTTTACTTCCGGTTCCGTTTCATAGCGTGTCCTGAACTCATTGTTGGCGTTAAGTGCTTTGTCAAGGGTCATACCTATTTCGTTAGGTATCATCTTTGAAAGGCTGTCAGTTACTGAATACGGCATATCAAGAACACGTCCAACGTCTTTGATAACTCCTTTTGCAGCCAGGGTACCAAACGTTACTATCTGTACTACACGGTCTTTTCCGTATTTTTTCATTACATAATCTATAACTTCCGGTCGTCTTTCATAGCAGAAGTCAATATCAATATCCGGCATTGAAACACGTTCAGGATTGAGAAATCTCTCAAAAATAAGATTATATTTTATAGGGTCAATATCTGTTATTTCAAGGCAGTATGCAACAATGGAACCTGCTGCCGAGCCTCGCCCCGGTCCCACTGCTATGCCATTGCTTTTTGCATAGTTAATAAAATCCCATACGATAAGGAAATAATCCACATAACCCATTTTTTTGATTACAGATAATTCATAATCAAGTCTTTCTTCAAGTTCTGCGGCGCGTTCTCCGTATCTTTTTACAAGTCCCTCCATACAAAGATGTTCAAGATAAGATTCTGAAGTAAAGCCCTCAGGGACATCATATTTAGGGAGTTTTGTTACGCCGAATTCTATCTCGACATTACAACGTTTGGCAATCTTATGTGTATTATCAAGAGCCTGCGGAGCATAAGAAAACAGTTTCCTCATCTCTTCTTCAGATTTAAGATAATACTGTCCTCCCTCATATCTCATTCTGTCCTCGTCATTGACTTTTTTGCCTGTCTGAATGCAAAGAAGTATATCATGAGCCTCCGCATCATCCTCATAGGTATAATGGACGTCATTGGTAGCAACAAGCTCAATATTAAGTTCCCTGCTCATTCTGACAAGAAGCCTGTTAACCAACTTCTGTGTGGGTATTCCGTGGTCCTGTAATTCAAGGAAATAATTGCCTTTTCCAAATATTGCTTCATATTTAAGTGCTGCTTTACAGGCTTCTTCATAAAGATTTCTTGCAAGAAGCTTCTGCACCTCTCCTGCAAGGCATGCGCTTAAACATATTATTCCCTCGGAATACTCCTCAAGGACTTCATAATCCACTCTGGGTTTATAATAAAAACCGTCAACAAAACCTTTAGACACAATTTTCATAAGGTTAGCATATCCGGTATTGTTTTCTGCAAGTAAAATCAAATGGTAATATCTGTCATCACTTATTCCCGGTTCTTTTTCAAAACGGGAGCCCGGTGCTACATATACCTCGCAGCCAAGAATCGGCTTAATTCCCACATTACGGGCTGCCCTGTAAAAATCAATCACACCATACATTACACCGTGGTCCGTTATGGCAAGGCTGTCCATTCCAAGTTCTTTTGCCCTTGCTGTTATTTCTTCAATTTTTCCCGAGCCGTCAAGAAGGCTGTATTCCGTATGTACATGTAAATGTGTAAATGACATAAATACCTCCAAAAAACTGCTGCACCATCCGGTACAGCAGTTCATATATTACATATTACTTTGCGCTTAAGTATTTTTCAATTTCTGCAATAGCATCATTTTCATCGTTTCCGGCAGCACTTACAAGCACTTCTTCTCCGGCATCAAGTCCTAATGTCATCATTCCCATAATGCTCTTTGCATTAACTTTTTTGTTACCAACTTCAACATAAATGGAACTTTCAAACTGACTTGCAACCTGTACAAATACTGCAACCGGTCTTGCTTCTAATCCTGTTGAAATCTCAATTTTCATGTTTTTCGTTATCATTAATAATTCCTCCTGGTGCCATACCATTTTTTTCTCTGAGACTGTCTGCTATCTGGCTTATCTTTCTAAGTCTGTGATTTACTCCTGATTTACCAAGGGGAACTGATAACATTGTTCCCAAATCTTTTAACGGAGTATCCGGATATTGTAGTCTTATCTTTGCTATCTCACAAAGACCGTCCGGAAGGCTGTTAAGCCCCATATGATCTCTTATATAGCATATATCCTCTGTCTGTTTTACCGCTGCATGAATAGTCTTGTTAAGGTTAGCTGTTTCACAATTCACCTGACGGTTCACAGAGTTACGAACCTCCTTAAGCACCCTGACATTTTCAAGATCCATTAAGGCTATGCGTGCACCCATTACATTAAGCATATCAACTATCTGGGCACCCTCCTTCAGGTATACCACATATGATTTACGTCTTTCAACGATTCTTGCATCCAGATGAAAAGAATTCATCGCATCCGCTATCTGGGAGGCTTTTTCCTTTCCTGAAGATACAATTTCAAAGTGATACGATTTCTCAGGATCCGATAGTGACCCTCCTGCAAGAAATGCTCCTCTTAAAAATGCTCTTTTGCAGCACATGCTGCTTATACCCATAATACTTACCAGGGATAAATCCCTGTTAATACTGCCATCCACATCCATCAGCTTGGTTGCAAGAAGTATTTTAATCGCAACGTCTGAATCTTTCACCCATATGGTATATACAGTATTGCCCGTTTCACGGTTTCTCCTGACCGTTGATCCGGTTATATATGAAAACGCTTTACATATCAGCCTCTGGCATTTACTTACCACAGCCATCCTTTCGGACTGTATCCTGATACAATGTCTTCCGTGACAGTCTGTATATATATCACCATTCATACTGATAATTGCAGCGATTTCCGCTATTTGACAATGTCTGGCTCCCGGCACAACCGTTACCAGCTCATCTTTTACTTTGTGAGAAAAAGACATAACCATTTTCCTCTATCTTTTAGTCTTGGTATCGAGATTAATATCTCTATGGTCTATCTTAATACCATATTCCCCGCCCTCAAGTCTGTTATATAACTCATTGGCAAGGGTAACTGATCTGTGTCTCCCACCTGTACATCCTATGGCAATTACAAGTCTGTTCTTGCCTTCAAGTATATAATTAGGAATAAGGAATTCTATCATATCGGTAAGTTTCTCAAGAAACTGATGTGCTATGTCAAATCCCATAACATAATCCTTGATAGGCTTATCATTGCCGGTAAGAGGCTTCAGTTCATCAATGTAATACGGATTAGGAAGAAAACGTACATCAAACACAAGGTCCGCATCCTCCGGAATTCCATACTTAAATCCAAATGAGAGAATTGTTACCATAAGGTTTTTAAAATTCTCATCATCTACGAATATTTTTTCAAGTTCCTGCTTAAGATCCCTTGTAAGCAATGTACTTGTATCTATAATATAATCTGCCTTATCTTTGATAAAGGCAAGTTCTTCTCTTTCTTTTTGAATACCCTCTATGACACGATGGTCTCCTGCCAGAGGATGATTACGTCTTGTCTCTTTATAACGTTTTACAAGGACTTCGTCGTCGGCATCCAGAAAAAGGACTTCATATTCGTACTTTCTGTGCTGCATACGCTCAAGCACCTTAGTGAGATCCGAAAATGTATCGCCTACACGCACATCAACTCCGATTGCAATATTAACCTGTCTGCTACTTGCCATAGCAAGTTCCACAAATTTCAAAACAAGTTCCACAGGAAGATTGTCAACGCAATAATATCCGGCATCTTCCAATACTTTAAGTGCAGTTCTTTTTCCTGCTCCCGACATTCCTGTTACTATTACAATTTTCATAATCATCTCTCCATGTATAAAGGTAGCAACAAACTTAATTATTACAACATATTACACCTTTCGTCAAGTGTTCCCACTAAAATCTCCCAATAATCTTACTTCAGGCTCTAGTTTTATACCTGTTTTTTCCAGAACCGTATCTATTACGAGATTAATGGTATCATATATGTCTCTGGCTGTTGCGTTGTTTCTGTTGATAATAAAGCCTGCATGTTTTTCTGAAACCTCGGCACCGTTGACGCCTTTCCCTTTAAGTCCGCATTCTTCAATAAGCCTGCCTGCAAAATCTCCCTCCGGTCTTTTAAAAGTACTTCCCGCACTTGGATATTCAAGAGGTTGTTTTTCTTTACGCTTTTCTAAGAGTTCATTGACTTTATGCGTCATTTTCTCCACATCGCCTTTGCACAGTTTCATTTCTGCCGACAGGATTATCTCCTGTTTCCGTATAAAAATGCTGTTTCTGTACGACAGTTCCATTTCACCCTGCTTATATTCATGGGTATTGCCCTGTCTGTCAATCGTTACGACTTTCGTAAGCACATCTTTCATCTCACCGCCGTATGCGCCTGCGTTCATATAACATGCGCCCCCAAGTGTTCCCGGTATTCCTGCCGCAAATTCCAGTCCCGAAAGAGAATGTCTCCTTGCCGTATTAAAAAGCCTGGCAAGTGAAGTTCCCGCTTCTGCCGTAATCCTGTCACCGTTTACGGTTATATTGCCCAGGTCACGCCCAAGCATTATTATCATTCCGTCATAGCCTTTATCTGATACCAGTAAATTGCTTCCATTCCCGATAACATAATATGGTATTTTGTATTCTTCTGCTGCCAGTATATATTTTTTTATATCCTCTGCCCTATAAGGCACCACAAAATATTTTGCCGGTCCACCCACTTTAAAAGTGGTGTGGTCCGACATCATTTCATTGCAAAATATACACTCTTCTCCGGCAATACTTTTTATTGCGGATAAAAAATCCATAAAAGTTCCTCCATTTTATACGGCTTATAATACAAGCTTTGCTGCACCGTAAATACCTGCACTGTTTCCGAGAGTTGCAAGTTTAATCGGTGTTTTTCTGCACTGATGGAATGCTTTTTCAACATAATATCTGCTGATTGCATCAATAAGGAAATCTCCTGCTTTTGATACGCCACCGCCTACTAAGAACACATCAGGGTCTACAACACATGCTATATGTGACATGGCTATTCCAAGGTATTCCGCAAGTTTATTAACAGAAATAAGTGCAAGCTCGTCTCCCGCCTTTGCTGCATCAAACACATCCTTAGCTGTAAATTCTTTTAAATCCCTGAGTGAAGATGGCATCTTTTCTGATGCAAGAAGTTTTTTAGTTTCTTTTACAATACCTGTTGCGGATGCCACCTGTTCAAGACATCCTTTTTTACCGCAGCCGCAATATTCCGTTTCATCGTATACAACAGGCATATGTCCAAGTTCACCCGCTGCTCCGTGGCTGCCTGTAACGATTTTGCTGTCAAGGACAATTCCGCCGCCTACGCCTGTTCCGAGAGTAAGCATTACAAGGTTGGCATAGCCTTTTCCGCCACCCTGCCATAACTCGCCAAGAGCTGCAACATTGGCATCATTACCTGCTTTTGCCATAAAACCTGTTTTGTCTTTAAGTATCTCTTCTACAGGGACATCACCCCAGCCGAGATTAACACAGCCTTTTACTATGCCTGTTGAAGTAACAGGGCCCGGAACACCGATTCCCACACCAACAACATCCTCCGGTGAAATAGCTTCTTCTTCAATTTTTGCCTTGATTGATTCTGCAATATCATCAAGAATATATTTACCTTTTTCCTCTTTTCTTGTAGGTATCTCCCAGTCTGAAAGCAATGAACCTTCCACTGTAAATACGCCCATCTTTACTGTTGTACCGCCAAGGTCAACGCCAAAACATAATTTTCCCATTTGCTGTTCTCCTTAATTCTATTCTTTTCTGTTAATACTGTTCTGTACTCTGTTATATAATTCTCTGGCCGCATTGTAACCCATCTTCTTCTGTCTCCAGTTGACTGCCGCAGATTCAACTATTACTGCAAGGTTACGTCCCGGTCTTACAGGAAGATTATGACATACTACTTTATTACCGAGAATTTCCGTATATTCTTCTTCAAGACCAAATCTGTCATATTCCTTTTCTTTGTCCCAGTCTTCAAGATGGATTACCATATCTATTCCCTGTGTTTCCTTAACGCTCTCAACACCGAAAAGTGTCTTTACATCAATGATTCCGATACCTCTTAATTCAATAAAATGTCTTGTTATCTCAGGTGCTGTTCCTATAAGAGTCTCGTCACTTACTTTTCTGATTTCAACAACATCATCTGTTACAAGACGGTGTCCTCGCTTTATAAGTTCCAGTGCCGCCTCGCTTTTTCCTATTCCGCTTTCACCTGTAATGAGAACGCCTTCACCATATACATCCACAAGCACGCCATGTATTGAAATTGTAGGTGCAAGTTCAACCTTCATCCATCTGATAATCTCTGCTTCAAAAGATGATGTTACCTGACTTGCCTGTAAAAGAGGAATCTTATATTTTCTTGCTGCTTCAATCATCAGTTCATCAGGTACTTCATTACGGCAATATATGATACATGGTATATTATATGACAAAAGGCGGTCATATCTTTCTCTTTTGTCATCATCACTCATCTGCTTCATATATGCAGCTTCAACTCGTCCTATAATCTGGACTCTTTCGTTATCAAAATGGTCAAAAAAGCCTGCGAGCTGCAATGCCGGTCTGTTAATGTCAGGCACCATTACAACCTTGCTGCCTACATCAATATCCGGTGTAAGTATTTTCAGGTCCATTTTCTCAATAATTTTTTCTACTTTTAATTCTTCGCTCATTATGTACCCCTTTCCTGTTTGTTAAAAAATTCGTGTACTTTTTCGGCTGCTGCCAGATTCATTGAAGGAACATCGCAAAGTTCCTCTACTGATGCTTTTTTTATTACATCAATATCCTTAAAATGCTTCATTAATGCCTTACGCCTTACCGGTCCGATTCCGTCAATATCATCAAGTATTGACTTAACCTGTTCCCTGCTTCTTAAATTACGGTGAAACTCAATGGCAAACCGGTGTGCCTCATCCTGTATTCTCGTAATCAGTTTGAAAGCTTCACTTCCGGTATTAATTTCCACTTCTTCTCCATTATACCATAAAGCTCTCGTTCTGTGGTTATCATCTTTTACCATTCCGCATACAGGAATTGAAATATTAAGGTCATTTAACACTTCTAAAGCTATATTAACCTGTCCCTTACCGCCATCCATCATAATAAGGTCAGGCTTAATATCAAAACTGCTGTCACTTTCGTGGGTAAGCCTTCTTGTCAGAACCTCCCGCATTGACGAATAATCATCCGGTCCCATTACTGTTTTGATACGGAACTTTCTGTAATCATTTTTTCTTGGTCTTCCGTCTGTAAACACAACCATTGAACCTACAGGCTGTGCTCCGCTTATATTGGATATATCAAAGGCTTCCATTCTGTGGATATCATGTAAGCCTGTAAGTCTTTCAATTTCTTTAACCGCACCGGTTGTTCTTGCTTCTTCTTTGAGAATTTTTTCCCTGTCCTGATTAAGTACCATATTGGCATTTTTCTCCGCAAGTTCAACAAGTTTTTCTTTCTGTCCTCTCTTTGGGACAAGGAATTTTACATTATGTCCTGCCCTTTCCGTAAGCCACCTGCCGATAAGCTCCTCATCAATGAGATTTTCCTGCAGCATGATTTCCGGTGGAATATACGGTGTTCCGGCGTAATACTGTTTTATAAAATCGGTGATAATCTCCGAACGTTTTTCGTCTCCGGCAAGGCGCATATGGTAATGCTCTCTTCCTATCATCTTGCCGTTTCTTATGAAAAACACCTGCACCACACAGTCCTTATAATCTATTGACGCAGCTACAATGTCCCTGTCCTGCATATCGCTGTTGGTAATTTTCTGCTTCTGTGATACAAATTTAACGCTTTCAAGCATATTCCTGTATGCGGCAGCCTGCTCAAATTCCATTTTTTCCGAAGCTTCATACATAAGTCCGGTAAGTTTCCTGGTAATGCCATTATACCTTCCTTCAAGGAAGTCTATACATTGGTCAATAAGTTTTCCGTAGTCTTCCTGAGAAATATATCCCTGGCATGGAGCTGTACACTGGCCTATATGATAATTAAGACATGGTCTTTCTTTGCCTGTGTCCTTTGGAAGATTACGTCTGCAGGTTCTTATGCCGTAAGTCTTATTAAGCAGCTCTATAGTATCATTGACCGCCTTACCACTGGTAAACGGTCCGAAGTATCTTGCTTTGTCCCTTTTCATCTCTCTTGAAGATATGATACGTGGAAAAGGTTCATTCACTGTTATTTTTATAAAAGGATATGTCTTATCATCCTTAAGCATGGTGTTATATCTGGGTCTGTGTAATTTTATCAGATTACACTCCAATACAAGTGCCTCTAACTCTGAATCCGTAATAATATACTCAAATCTGCGGATATTGGAAACCATCTGTTTTATTTTGTTGGTATGATTTCTTGATGACTGAAAATACTGTCTCACCCTGTTTTTCAGGCTTATTGCCTTGCCTACATAAATGATTTCGTCTTTTTCATCGTGCATTATATATACTCCCGGTTTGTCCGGAAGCTTTTTAAGCTCTTCTTCTATGTCAAAAAAACCATCGTACATATATCATGTCCTCTTATAATCAGCCTATATTAAATGCCGCTTTTTCTGAGTAATTCTCCATCAATTCAATATCCTTGTCAGTCAGGCCTAACTTATCTTTTACAAAGGAACGTTCCTTTAAAAGACAGGTATTGCTTACCGTTCTGTTATCCGTATTAAGTGTAGCATGAACACCGTTATCCAGTAAACGTTTTAGAGGATATTTTTTTATATCATCATATACTTTTGTCTGCATATTGCTTATTGGGCACACTTCAATTGGAATTTCATGCTTTGCAAGATATTCCACAAGTCTTTCATCCTCAATACTTCTTATTCCGTGTCCTATTCTTGATGCTCCGAATTTAATTGCTGTCCATATACTTTCAGGTCCCGCTGCTTCTCCGGCATGTATGGTAAAAGGTATACCAAGCCTGCCTGCTTTCTTGAAGACTTCTTCGTATAACGAAGTTGCATACAGTCCCTCAGCACCTGCCAGATCCAGTGCACACACCTTGTTATTAAGATATTTTCCGGCACATTCAACGGTATGAAGATTATCTTTAACGGAAGCTCCTCTCATACAGCAAAGTATAAGATTCAGTCTTATACCGTTCTCTCTTTCTGCCTGTCCTGCCCCTTCCATGGCAGCCTCTGTTACCGCCTCCATCGAAAGTCCTTCCTTAGTGGAAAACATCGGTGCAAACCTTATTTCTGCATAATCAGTTCCTTCTTTGGCTAAATCCTCTCCCAGTTCTTTTACCGCCCTTACAATATTATCTTCTTTTTGTAAAAGCATAAGAGGATAATCAAAACATTTAAGATATTCATTAAGATCCGTGCATTCGTCACTCACACTGAATGATTTTCTGACGTTTTCAAGGGAATCAAATATTCCTTTATCGTAAAACAGCTCCCACGCCGTTTCAGGTCTCAGGGAGCCGTCAAGATGAAGATGTAAATCAATCATTATTATCACTTTCTTCGTTCTTATTTTTTACGGAATTAACTATTTCCATAAATTCCTTACCTGTAATACTTTCCTTTTCAAGAAGGTATTCAGATACTTTATGGAGACATTCCAGATTATTCTGAAGCATTCCTTTTGTCTTAATATAAGATTCCTTAAGCATCTTAATTACTTCTTCATCAATAACTGCTGCTGTCTTATCAGAGCAGTTAAGTGTTGTTTTGCCGTCAAGATACTTGTTCTCAATTGCTTCAAAGCCTGCAATTCCCAGTCTGTCTGACATTCCGTACTGGCTTATCATCGTTCTGGCTAATTTTGTGGCTCTTTCTATATCATTGGATGCTCCGGTTGTCATTGTTCCGAAAATAATTTCTTCTGCTGCACGTCCACCAAGAAGTGTAAGAATCTTAGCTTCAAGTTCTTCTTTCTTATAGAGATATTTTTCTTCTTCAGGAACCTGCATCGTATATCCCAATGATCCCATTGTTCTTGGTACAATAGTAATCTTCTGTACGGGTTCTGCATCTTTGGTAAGTGCGGTTACAAGAGCATGTCCTACTTCGTGATATGCAACCATCTTCTTCTCTTCTTTACCGAGAATGCGGTCTTTCTTTTCTTTACCTGCTATAACCACTTCAACCGATTCAAAAAGATCTTCCTGGTTGACTGCACGTCTGTGATGTTTAACAGCGTTAATAGCTGCCTCGTTGATAATATTGGCAAGGTCTGAGCCTACCGCACCTGCCGTAGCCAGTGCAATTGCTTCAAGGTCTACGGATTCATCCATAAGAACATCCTTTGAATGTACTTTAAGTGTATCAAGTCTTCCCTTAAGGTCGGGTTTATCAACGATAATTCTTCTGTCAAAACGGCCCGGCCTTAATAATGCCTTATCAAGAACCTCAGGTCTGTTGGTTGCTGCAAGGATAAGTACACCCTTTGAAGAATCAAAACCATCCATCTCCGAAAGAAGCTGGTTAAGTGTCTGTTCTCTTTCGTCATTACCACCGAACTGGGAATCCCTGCTCTTACCTATGGCATCAATTTCATCTATGAATATAATACATGGTGCAGCAGCAATAGCCTGTTTAAATAAATCCCTGACTCTTGACGCACCTACACCCACAAACATTTCAACAAAGTCCGAACCTGACAGCGAGAAGAACGGTACTCCTGCCTCACCTGCAACTGCTTTTGCAAGAAGTGTCTTACCGGTTCCCGGAGGCCCTACTAAAAGCGCACCCTTTGGAAGTTTTGCTCCAATTGCGGTATATTTTGCAGGGTTGTGAAGGAAGTCAACGATTTCTTTTACAGATTCCTTTGCTTCTTCCTGTCCCGCAACATCTTTAAAAGTAACTCCTGTTTTCTGCTGCATATAAATCTTGGCGTTGGATTTTCCGACACCCATAATTCCCCCGCCGCTTGCCGCAACTCTTTTGAATACAAAACTCAGCAAAAGCCAGAAAATTACAAACGGAAGCACATATATAATTATAAAGTTAAATACAGACGAACCTGTATCCTCTATGGCGCGGTTGATTTCCACCCCATCCATGGACTTTAATTTGTTAAATACATCTTCGTCATAAATATATCCTGTATAATACTTTACCGTAAGTCCGCTTACCGGCTGTTCTTTAGGAATGATTGTTATCTGGTCACTGCTGTATTCAACCGATGAAATTCCATTCTCATCAATAAGTTCAAGAAATCTTGAATAACTGATTTCCTTTGTTGTGGCTTTTTTGATACAACTCTTGACAAAAGAAACTCCGAGATAAGTTATTACTATTGCTATGATAATACCAAGAACCGTTATTCCTACTCTCGGTCCTTTTTTATTGCCTCTGTCATTATTGTTATTCCCGTTATTGTCACGGTTGTAGTTATTGTTGCTATTATTGTAATTATTATTGTTATAGTCGTTATTCATCCTGTGCTTACAACTTCCTCTCTGTTTAATGGTAGTTTTACTTAAATAATTATAGTAATTTCTTCAATATAAATCAATAAATTATTTTTTCTCATTTTCCTATGGATTTATTCAAAATAAAGTGATATATTTTATTTTATTTATAAGATAGGAGCAAAAGAAAATGCCAGTTAAATATGTATTCGTTACAGGTGGTGTTGTTTCCGGATTAGGCAAGGGTATTACTGCAGCCTCCCTTGGCCGTCTGCTTAAGTCCAGAGGATACTCAGTCACAATGCAGAAATTTGATCCGTATATCAACATCGACCCCGGCACAATGAATCCAATCCAGCACGGAGAGGTTTTCGTTACAGATGATGGTGCCGAAACTGACCTTGATTTAGGTCATTATGAGAGATTTATTGATGAAAATCTTACCAAACGCTCAAATGTCACAACAGGTAAGATTTACTGGTCGGTAATACAAAAAGAACGACGCGGTGATTTTGGCGGCGGTACAGTCCAGGTCATCCCTCATATCACCAATGAAATAAAGAGCCGTTTCTTCAGAGACGACTATTCCACAAAAGATACAAAAATTGCAATTATAGAAGTAGGCGGTACAGTTGGCGATATCGAAAGCCAGCCTTTCCTCGAATCAATCCGTCAGTTCCAGCATGATGTAGGCAAGGAAAATGCAATACTAATCCATGTAACACTTATTCCTTTCCTTAAGGCCTCAGGCGAAATCAAAACAAAGCCTACACAGGCAAGTGTTAAGGAACTTCAGGGAATGGGCATACAGCCTGATATCATCGTATGCAGAACAGAAGTCCCTCTTGACAATAATATCAAAGATAAAATTTCTCTTTTCTGCAACCTCCCAAGCTCACACGTTCTTCAGAACCTTGATGTGGACATCCTTTATGAAGCTCCGCTTGCCATGGAAAAAGAACATCTTGCCGAGGTTGTATGTGAGTGTCTTCACCTTGATTGCCCTAAGCCTGACCTTGAAGAGTGGGAAAATATGTGCCACGCATGGAAAAATCCTACCAAAAAAGTCAAGGTTGCCCTTGTCGGCAAATACATCTCCCTTCATGATGCTTATATAAGTGTTGTTGAAGCTTTGAAGCATGGCGGTGTGGCCAACTCAGCCGATGTAGAAATTAAGTGGGTTGATTCTGAAACGGTTACTAATGACAATGCTGCCGAAATTTTATCGGATGTTAGCGGAATCCTTGTTCCCGGAGGTTTCGGTGACAGAGGAATTGAGGGTAAAATATCTGCCATAAAATATGCAAGAGAAAATAAAATACCTTTCCTCGGACTCTGCCTCGGTATGCAGTTGTCAATCGTTGAATTCGCCCGTAATGTTATCGGATATAATGATGCACACAGCGTAGAGCTCAACCCTGATACACGCCATCCTGTTATACACCTTATGCCTGACCAGGAAGGTATAAATGATATCGGCGGCACTTTAAGACTGGGTTCATATCCTTGTGTACTTGATGAAAATTCCCTTGCTTACCGTCTTTATGGCACAAAAGAAATTGCAGAACGTCACCGTCACCGTTATGAAGTCAACAATGATTACAGAAATGTTCTTACAGAAAACGGTATGGTATTGTCCGGCATTTCTCCTGACGGAAGAATTGTTGAAATGATAGAATTAAAAGATCATCCTTGGTTTGTTGCTACCCAGGCACATCCTGAACTTAAATCAAGGCCAAACAGACCACATCCTCTGTTCAAGGGATTTATTGAAGCTGCTTTAAATTACAGCAAATAATTAAAAACCATTGGCACATATCTTGTACCAATGGTTTTTTTAGAATTTTATTTTTAATTTATCTGCAAATTTTGCCATTCGTCCACCCATTGGGAATTCCTTGAGTTCTTCCCTTGTCACACCTTTAAGAACAAACAGCATTATAAAATATACAAGACATGCGTTTACAATACATATAATCGTTATCAGAGCATTGGTAACGTAATTCACAGGAAGCACTTTAACCATAAGCCTGCTTAGACAGAATGTTTCAATCCACATTACTGATGAAGCCAGAAGCGGAATTATAAACGTTGTTTTAACCTCCTGCCTGTAGTTGGCATATCTTGCAACCGATGCCCAGTTGAGAGCACAGACAATCAACGGATATATTATATTGCCTATTACAAGGGCATGCGCTCCGAGTTTTGTAAATTTAAGAAGTATAACCATTAACGGAATGTGTATGAGAAGTGATATTGCCGCATGTCTCACCGGAAGTCTCATCCTGTCCATTCCCTGTAACGCCGCATTGGTTACCGTAGACAATGCATAAAACAATACCGCAACCGAACCATACATTAACATCCTGCCTGATATAACCGTATCCGTTGTAGGAAACAGAAGTTTCATAATCATTCCTGAAAGTGCCGAAATTCCGAACGCACAAGGGAAAGCTATTATCATATTAAACTTAACGGATGTCTTAAGCCTTGCCCTGAACTCTACAAAGTTCTTAAGTGTATACAACGAAACCAATGAAGGAATCATTGATGAAGCAAGAGCTGAAGATATAGCGTTAGGAACATTTACCATAAGTCTGTACTTGGAGCTGTATATACCGTAAAGTGCTGTCGAATCACTGCCCTTATACAGATTACCGAACATAAAACCGTCAACTACGCCTATGGACTGGTATACCGTCTGGCTGAGTATTACGGGAACTATGGTAGCAACAATAAGTTTAAGCACTTCCTCATTGGAAACCGTTACACCCACTTTATCATGGCTCAGGTGCTTTTTCATTCTTGGTTTATATATAACGAACAGGAATATAAGGAACATAAGGCTTGATAACGCGCCAAATAATGTTCCTATTGTACCGCCTGCTGCACCATATCTTGCTTTATCAAATTCATTTGCTGCAAATCTGACAAGTATTACTGCTGCCACAATGCTTACAATGGCATTGATAATCTGCTCTGCAAGTTGTGAAACTGCAGTAGGCATCATTGTATTCCTGCTCTGAAAAAATCCTCTTATCGTTCCCGCTAACGCTACGACAAAAACAGTAGGTGCAAGAACTTTTAAAGGCAGTGCCAATCCTTCATGGCCCGACAGTCTTTCTATGGTTCCTGCTCCGAAGAAAAGAATAAGAGCCATTACCATACCTGACACAGCAGCAAAAATATATGCAAATTTATAAATTTTATCTGCGTTTTTGTACTCTTTTTTCGCAAAACGGGCAGACAGCAATTTAGAAACGGCTAATGGCATGCTGTAAGATGAAAGAATAAGTGCAATCGAATATATTTCAAATGCGAAACTGTATAATCCGTTTCCTTTATCACCTATAACAGCTGCCATCGGACTTCTGTAAAGCATGCCAATAATTCTTGATATTACAGAAGCCGCTGCAAGAATTGTGCCCTGTTTAATTATGTGCTTTCCTGATGTCTTGTCGTCCAATTTTTTCTCCTAACGTTACAAATATATTTATCAGATTTTTTCTTTGCTTTTCGCTAATTCAAATTCTTTCACTATATCTTCTGAAGGTTTCTTTGTAAGAAGACTTACAACAATAATAAGTATGGAAGACACTAAAAATGCCGGAAGGAGTTCATAAATCGCAAACACTCCTCCGAAACCTGCTATTACATACTTCCAGATAAATACCATGGCACCACCTGAAACCATACCTGCAAGAGCACCCCACAATGTTGTTCTCTTCCAGAATAAAGAAAACAGCACAACAGGTCCGAATGCAGCACCAAAGCCTGCCCATGCAAAGCTGACTATCTCAAATACGGAGCTTTCAGGATTTCTTGCAATAAATATGGCTACAACCGCAATTAAAACAACCGATATCCTTGCAATTATTACCGGCATTTTTTTGCCCATCTTAATATGGAACAGTCCCGAAAAAATATTATGTGACACACTTGAGGATGCCGCAAGGAGCTGTGAATCCGCAGTTGACATTGTTGAAGCAAGTATACCTGCAAGGATAAGACCTCCCACAAGTGCAGGAAGTATACCATGGTTACTTATAGCTTTTGCTATATGAACAATGATTCTCTCTGCTTCGCTGTTATTGGCATATGCAGGTATAATTCCTCTCTCACTGACTGAAACACCCATTACACCGATAAATACTGCAATTGCAAGGGAAATAACAACCCATATTGAAGCCACTCTTCTTGATACTTTAAGTTTATCCTCGTCTTTGATTGCCATAAATCTTAATAGAATGTGAGGCATACCAAAATATCCCAATCCCCAGGCAAGTGTTGAAACAATGCTTAAAGCACTGAAATTATCCGGCTTGGCTGTTCCGTTATATGAATGGAACATATCAAGAAATCCCGGAAGGTTCTTTGCATTATCAATAACAGGTTCGAATCCCCCCGCATGGATTACTCCATATGAAAGAACAATTACAAGTGCTATTGTCATTATAACGCTCTGGATAAAGTCAGAAGTACTGGCAGCCAGAAATCCGCCTAATGTAGTATATATGACAATTACCGCTGCGCTTATTACCATGGCTGTAAAATAATCTGCATTGAATATTGTACCGAAGAGTTTACCGCATGCCGCAAATCCCGATGCAGTATAAGGAACAAAAAATATTATAATTACTACAGCTGAGATTCCCATAAGGATATTGTATTTATCATGATATCTTCTCGAAAAGAAATCAGGTATTGTTATTGCCTCCGTTACCTGTGAATATCTCCTGAGTCTCTTTGCTACCACAAGCCAGTTGACATATGTACCAATGGCTAATCCGATAGCTGTCCATAAAGGACTTGCAATACCGGTAGCATAAGCTAGTCCCGGAAGCCCCATCAAAAGCCAGCTGCTCATATCCGAAGCCTCGGCACTCATTGCCGTAACAAGAGGTCCTAATTTTCTTCCTCCGAGATAATACTCATCTACCGAGTTACTTTCTTTTGAATATTTGAATCCGATTAAAACAACAAATATAAGATATACAGTTATTGAAATCAGAATACAAATATTCGATGTTGACATTGCTAAAATCATTTTTCTTCTCCTATTCTTAGTAAGTCTCCGAACTTGTATATGATGTCATCGTATTTTTTAACATCACCAAATCCGTATTCAGCATATATAAAATCTGTGCCGGCTTTTCCGGCTGCGATTCTGTCATTATCAATGTCTCCCACATAAACGGGATTCTTAAGATTATTTCTTTTAATTATAAGCGCAATATTGTCCCATTTAGGAAGGTCATTATTGCCGAAACATTCTATATCTTCAATATAATCGTTAATCTTGTAATATTCAAGAAAAGCTTCTATATATCCTGACTGACAATTACTCACTATAAAAAGCCTGTAGCCTTTTTTCTTAAGTTCTTTAATGGTAGATATTACATCAGGGTAAAGTATAGCGCCTTTTTTCCGCAGATATTCATTTTCCCTTTCGTACATCTTATCAAATATATGTTTTGTCTCGGAATACTTTTTGTCAGGGAAAATACCTTCCGCTATTGCATCCATCGTAAGTCCCATATAGCCTGTAAGTTCAGAAACCGTAATCACACGGTCTATGCCCTGTGCTTTAAGCTCATCATTCCATGCTTTTACAATCGTTTCCCTGGAATCCCATATTGTTCCGTCCATATCAAAAATTATTCCATCATACATTTCTTTTACCCTATATGCTTTCTTATAAAATCTAACACAATCTTTCTTGTTTCTTCAAGTGCATTGGCGGTCTCAAATCTTCTTTCGGGATGCCACTGTAAGGCAAGTATCTTCATTGCCTCTGATTCGTAAGCTTCCACAACATCATTTTCCTTATCTACGGCAACCGGTGTAAAACATGGTGCCAGATTATCCGTAAAAATGCAATCCTTGTGATAGTTGTTTACATAAATCTCTCTGTTTTCCTTGACAAGAAATACTTTATGGTCCTCACCACGAGGTCTCTTTACCTTTAATTTAGGGTGATAATGAAGCTTGCCTCCAAATAATACATTAATATACTGCATACCTCTGCAGGTTGCAATAATAGGAATCCCATGTGATATGCAATATCTTATTAATTTCTCTTCCATCGCATCTCTGTGAGGCTGTAATTCATCATCATGTTTTTTGTCATAGTACCTTGAATCAAGGGAACCTCCACCTACAACTATAAGCAGATCTACTTTTTCGTCAAAAAGCCTTTCAAAATTCTTGGTATGATTAGACACCGGAACAGGTATAAAACCTAACAGCTCATAAAATCTTACATAAGCCGATTCAAGTATATCAGTGGGGTCGCCATATTGGTTGACACCTTCACGCTGTGTAATAAGAGCACGAAGGTTTTTGTACTGGATACCCTCTTCTATCTTGCCGTTACGACAATCCATATCAAGATATGATGTTGAAGTAACGTAATCATATATCTTTTCACCACATCCGATTGCTGCGGGGATTTCAAATTCCGCACATCTTATCGCCATATGGGATGCAACACCGCCATACTTTGTTATAAAACCTTTGATTCCCTTGGTAAAAATCCATTCGTAACCGGGATCGGCTTTAGGTATTGCAACTATTTTGTCCCTGATGTCTGCATCCGGCTCATCTTCAAGAACGATAACCTCACCTTCAATATGTCTGGCTGTTATAAAGTTAGGTCTTGCCTCTGCAACCGGTATAAAATCTATATCTCTTTCATCTGTAATTACTGCAGGCATAATAATATTACGGTTAAAACTGTTTTCCTGCCGCCTGCCGTTAATTCTGTTTATCAGTTCCTGTCTGAGCGAAGCAGGGTCAGCAGTACTGACGCATTCCATAATATCATCTACATTGAGCCATGACAAGTCTCTTCTTTTTATATCAATGTCATTTCCTATATTGATTAACAGTTCAAGCACAAGACTTAATGACCTTGTAAATTCAAATTTGAAATATTCCCTCTGTTTAATTGCACTCTTCAGAAATTCGATAAATTCCTCAGGTGTAACATTAAATCCAACTTCATCTATGGCTTTTTTTAGTTTCTCACGGTCTAAAGTTTTTATACCGTTATTTTTTAACTGGTCCTTGCGTCTGTTGGAAACAGGTCTGAAATTCATCTTATCATATCTGTCCGTCCTTATATCGTAGGTTCCGCTTCTTAAATGTCCGTATTTCTTATTAAAATCCTCCATCGACATTTTACCTACAGAGTATCTTTCAAAGTCATTGTCAAACTCGGAGGATATTGTATTAATGGATTTTGTAAAATTATCCATCTCTTCGTCCGTAAAATATCCTGCAAAAACAAGTGTCCTGCAAAAAGCCCTTGCCATAAATGCCAGTCTTGCCTGTCTCGTAAACTGTGGAGTTCCATATCTTGTTATTGCGTCAAGGAGTATCATTATGGAGCGGAACATCTCTTTTGTGGAAAGTCCGCCTGCATCAAGGGCTTCCTCAATCGGCTGTCTGATGTTATCCATTAATTTAAGAGATAAAAGATCTTTATCCGTAAGTTCTTTAAAGCCGGTAAGACAATCATTTGTGAGTGTAAAAAGTGCGTTTAAAAAGGTATCTCTTTCCTCTTTTGAAAACCCATTTTCTAACAGCTCGCGGCTGTTTTTTTCCGTGCAGAAATCGTATGTAGTATATGCGATTTCAAATTCAATTTTATCATGTGCCGTCAGGTCTTTTTTTAATTTATTACAGTAAAAGTCAACGAGCTTTAATGCAAGTTTCTCGTCCAGACTTTGTGGCAGCAGGCTGTAAAAAGAATATTCCACGCTTATATATGGTTTATTTCCTAATTTGAACATAAGTTTATTGGGAAGTCTCCTGTAGCCAATCTCGGCAATTCCCTGATTCCACGCATGTTTAAGAAGTATTTCTTCATAAAGTGAATACTCAAGGCTTCTTGGGTTGCTGCCTATTATTTCTGAAGGATTCCAGAATGCCATATCGGAAAACATCATTGTTCTGCCGTTAAGTACACTTTTGTTATTATTGTACTGTTCTTTTATGCCTTTAATCCTTGAAAAAAAATCACCGTCATCCATTTTCTGGACCTGTTTATAACTGGCAACAAGAGGTCTGACCTGGAAAATAATGATTTCGCCCTTTTCATTTATGGCAAATTCTATATCAAGTGCCATACCATTAAGGAATAATTCTATTTCCTGTACCGCATCGATTAATTTTCCCCAGGGTTCGTCAATTTCACTGATTGAAGCATTTTTTACAATCCAGAGGGTCTTGCCACCGCTGCCGCTTGTAACTGAATCGGTAGAACCCTGGTCATCGTAATTTATAAGATAATAAGGCCTGTTTCCCTGTATGTCTCTTGTAAAGATGACTCCGCTGAATTTTACGTTCTGCGCCTGCCTCTGGACAAGAATCTGCTCATGGTCAAGAATCTCTATATCTTTCTGATAACTTGCGATAACCTTCTCAATGGCGGAATTTACCTGCTCACTGTCACCGGAATCGATTCCAAGTATGCTTTCATAATGGCCTGCATTGGAAGTCTTAAAACTGTCCTCTTTTGAGGAAGAGCTTCTCACAATTATCTGCTCTCCACCGTATGTCTCCGTTATGTCACGAAGAACATTTTCCCTGTTGTTCTCAAATTCTGCCACAGGAAGAATATACATTTTTTCTATTTTGGATTTTTTGATAACTTTACTCAAGGCATATAAAGTATTTGCCTTTGTTGACACAATCTGCTGTCCGTAACCGTTGTTCATAATATCGCCCCATTTCCGCTTATAATTGTACCAAATACATATTATTACAAGCAAGAAAAAAGAGCTTCCCGAAGGAAACTCTTAATAAAATTAAGTCATCATTCAAATAATACGCCGACACCGATAAGTCCGGGGCCTGTATGGATTGCCATTGTTGCGGTAATCTGCTTATCAACCACAACCTCACACTGTGGAAACATTTCTTTTATACGCGCTCTTATAACGTCAAGATATCTTGTACCATCACCATTCATGATTGCAAGATATGCTTTTTTGTCCCCGATGTAATCTTTCAGGCTGTCCATAAGCTTTTCCAATCCTTTATGCTGTCCTCTTATCTTGCTTACGGTATAATAAGTACCCTTTTCATTACATGAAATAATAGGCTTGAGGTTAAGTGCCTTTCCCACAATTGCCACTGCCGGGCTTATTCTTCCGCCTTTTCTGAGATAATCAAGGGTATCCATATAGAAAAATACTTTTGAATCATTTATCTTATCATTAAGTCCATGTTTTACCGCTTCAAAAGTCCAGCCCTCGCTGAGTTTCTTAGCCGCCCACATTGCAAGAAGTCCCGCACCGATTGAAATATTTTTGGTATCAAAAGCAAAAGTCTCTATGTCTTCCTCTTCAAATGCCATCGCAACCGCATTGTAGGTTCCGCTTAATCCGCTTGAAATAGTAATTCCGATTATTTTTTCATAACCCTCGGACTTGATTTCATTAACAAGCTCGCTTACCTCATACATATTGGGAGTTGAGGTTGTCGGTATTTCCTGCGGAAATCTTCTGTATACCTCAAGCGGGTCAATATCCAGACCATCTGAATACATCCTGTCGCCGTAAAGCACTTTAAGTCTTAATACCTTAATATCATACTGTTCAATAAATTCCTGACTGATATCGCATCCTGAATCCACCATAATTGCTGTTTTAGCACTATTCATAATTTACTCCTTCCTACCTGAATTATCCTGTAGAAGCATAACCAGATTCTTGGCACAAAACGTTCTCTTTTTGGAGAACTGTCTGCAAAGTCTGTCAAAATTCTCTTCGGAATGTTCAACTTCCCTGGAATAAAGATGTGCAATCTCTACAATATCATCAAATTCCAGTTTTCTCCCATTATTGCACCAGTATGCCATATTGCACTGATGAATAACAAGAACACCGACTATTCCCATTTTGACTTTCGTTAATATATCTCTGTCAAATACAGCTTTCATAAAATACCTGAAAATAAAATAATCAATTAAATTTTCATATTCGTATTCACTGTCTTTGTTATACCTTTTAAAATCATCTCTTATCCTGCCGTAACTGTCATTAAGCGTATAGTCATATACTTTATAAATAAGTTCCGGCCACTCTGCTTTGATTATCACCTGTTTAAGATAGCAGTAAAAGATATTTTTGTAAATATCCACCGTATCTTTTTCCTTGTACCTTTCCCTGCCTGTTGCTGCTAAAATATCATTGATATATTCTTCTGAATATCTTGAAATAACATTATCTATTCCTGACTTTTTCTTAATGTTCTTCTGCAAATCCGTAGCGTAGTACGCAAGCACCGATATTCTTTGAAAAATATCTGCCGACGAATTATCATGAATAATTTCAAAGGCTTTGGTTCTTGCCCTCATAAGTGCCATAAATAATTCACCGTCTATGTTGTTAAGCGACGGGAAGGCTTCCTTGTCCTCCCATTCCTTAAAGCCGAAATTCTGTCTTTTTCTAAGAACTATCCCGGATGCGGTTATACAGGATATTGCAATACCTGTTTCCCTGAGGCTCCCGTACTCGGTAGTATATCTGGGATACTTGTCACAGGTAACGCACAGCGCATCTTCGCCAAGTGCCGTATATAAATCACAGAACATATTGTCATTAAGGAAGGGACATCTGCCATCTTCACGGATTCTGAACCGTCCTTCTTCTCCGTGCTTTCCTTCAATCATTACAGAATGAAGTCTGTCACCGAATTCACCCTTAATTGTCTTATAATAGGCAAAAGATTTATCATCCACATCTACCTGCCAGCCTGCGCAGCACGTATCCGTGCATTTATCTGCTATGCACTTAAATTCATCATAATAATCAGGAACTCTTATTTTCATAATATCCTCTTTTCATTATAAGCCTTTTCTCTACAATTTGCCAACAATATTCAAAATATCTTCATTTAACATACGGATTCTTTCCATATCGGCGGCAATATTTTTTTCGGTTTTTCCAACATTAAGAAATACTTTAGCCATATCGGAATACGCCTTTTTCTTATTCTCGGATTCTTCAAAAAATTCCTTTGCATTGGATGCCAGATGATTAACTAATTTTTGCGTTATTTCAATATTTTCATAAAGCTCGCTAAACTTATCCGTCACACAGTTGTTACCGGCACTAAGATTCTCTACTGCCTTGTCTAAGGTATTTCTCTTTTCTTCAAGGTTTCTGAATCTGCTGTCAATTATTCTAACAGTTTCCGAAAGTTCTTCAATGCCTGAATCAGTTTCATTTAAAAGTGCGGTTCCATTATCGGCTGACTGCCTGATTTCATCTGCCGCAACCTTAAATCCTCTGCCTGACTCTCCCGCTCTCTGACATTCCATTGATGCTTTAAAAGAAATGGTATTGATATTATTAATACTGTCCCTGAGCTTTATAATGGTTATTTTTACAGCATTTAAAGTGCGGTAAAAATCATTGATATATACATCCATGTCCGTATATTCATCATTTACAAGCAAGGCTTCGTGGGATGCCTCTTTTATTTTGTCCCCGGAACCTGATAAAAGCTTCACTGCTTCACCTGTGATTTCATTCATCTGTTTAATAGATCCTGATGCCTTTGCAAGAATGGTTAATATTTTATCCGTTATTTCTTTATCACCTGAAACTTTAAGTGCAGCCTTGGAGCCTCCCGATGCTTTTAACATATCGTAATTATCTTTGCACTCACGCTCTGATGCGGCTATTAACCTGTTAATTTCATCTGTGCATGAAGTTATTTTATTCTTTGCTTTGATTGTCTCCGATGCGGACTCGTTATTATTTTTATATAAATTCCGCAGCTGCTTTTTGTAATGGCAAAGTCTTGCCGTAAGCAATATAATGCCCAGTGCAAGAATCCCTGATATTACCGCCAATATAATCTCTGACTGCAATTTCATATCCTCCCTTGTAATTATGTGAAAATTATATTGACCTTTTCTCCTCCTGTCAACATAAAGAAAATATAGAGCAGGCCCCCACAAGGACTATGTGCCAAGTGAGGACCCGTCGCTGATAAAAGATTAAATTGCAAAATCTATATGCTGTATTGTGCCTGCATTTCCGTTTTCGTATAGAAAAATACCGGTCTTTTGTATAACAGCCATTGTATCGTTAAAATTATCGGTGTTGCTGAAAGCGGTTGAAACGCTTGAGAGATTGATTGCTCCGACCCCTGCATCCTTAAGGGAAATAAGCTCATCCTCTCCTTTTTCGTTCTTCGTCCAGATTCTAAGTTGTGAGAATATCCCGTCATCCTCGTCAATCCAGCCGTTACCGTCTTCATCATATTCTGCAAGGTCTGCAAAACCGTCACCGCTCTTTGTTCCGAAAAGCTCTGTTCCGTCATTGATAATGCCGTCGCCGTTTTTATCAAGGGCAAGGAAGCCGCTGCCTTTTCCAAGAGAAGAAATTTCCTCCTCTTTGCCGTCGCAGTCCAAATCAAACATAAACTTCTGGTCCGTGATGTCGGCTGTATTGCCCTCAAAATTAAATACAAGAGGGTCGCACAGTACATAAGTGCTTTCGGAATAAGCTTCATAAGATGCCTGAAAACTTCTTGACATCTCAAAACTTACGTTAAAGTTAATCTCTCTTCCGTCTTTTGTTATTACTTTTCCTTCGGATACAAATGCCGTATTCTCTTCCTCTTTATAGAAACCGGATTCAACGGTCTGTCTTATGTATGTGGTGCTTCCGCCGGACTGCTGTAACGGAGCATATGTAAGCTCTGTGCCGCCTCCGTTTCTTCTTGCAAATGCGTTAATTATGTTTTCAAGTAATGCCATTCTGAGTTCCCTTATGGACTTAAGGCTTTTGTAGCCCTCGCTTGTAACTATCGTGCCTCTCGTCCGGGAGGTTTTGTCCGTAAGGTCTTTCATATTTTTCTGTTCCGCAGCGTCCTTTATCTGGTCGAACAGACTTTTTTCTTTGCCTTCAGGGTCAACAGATACCCTTTCATTAATTAATCCATTATATTCCGCATACTGGATGGATTTATATTCGGAATACTTTCTTTGTGATGTCATTGCTATTGTACTTCCGCCAATTCTCATTTTTCCTCCTGTCCATCTTAAAAGATGTCTTATACTGACCGGATACAACACAAATGCCACAGGTTTATCAACTACTTTTATTATCGTCAGTTCATTGAATTTTATTAACTGTTGGATTATACTAATTACTAACGATATAAAGGAATGGTATTTTTATGAACAAAAAAGAAATTGCAGAAATCAAGAAACTTTTTACAAATGACAAATGCTGTATATCCAAAATATGCGGCTGCTACGTTGACGGCAATAAGAACAAAATAACCACATTCAGACATGCTTTTTTATCTCTCCCCCAGGAAGAAATTTTTAAATATTTTACTATTTTCAGAAGTTCACTTTCAGGAACTATCGGCAAGAATCTTTTAAATATGGAATTTCCTATGGAGACAGAGGAGGAGGGCGGAAGCCAGGATTTTCTTATGAAGCTTCGTTCAAGCCATCTTGATGACGATGAACTGCTTGAAATCTTTTACAATAAGGTAATCGATAATTACAGCTATGGCGAAAATTATCTTATTCTCCTTATAGACGCCAATTATGACGTTCCGGGCAAGGCCTCAGATGAGTTTGATATGGATGATGCGTCGGAATATGTATACGAGCACATCTTATGCAATATATGTCCCGTAAAGCTTTCGGAAGAGGGGCTCTGCTACAATGCTGCTACCAATTCTTTTGAAAACAGGATAAGGGACTGGCTTGTTGAGAAACCTCTCCACGGTTTTCTTTTTCCTGCTTTTAATGACAGAAATACTGACATACATAATATTTTATATTTCAGCAAAAAAAGTGAAGAGGTACAGGCTGATTTTATAGATGGCGTGCTTGGCTGTGTCACACCTATGACTTATATGGTACAGAAAGAAACTTTTTCCGAAATCATAACTGAATCCCTCGGTGAGGAATGTACCTTTGAGACCGTTAAATCTGTCCATGAAAGCATGAATAATTACATTGAAGAACATAAAGAACAGGTTGAGCCTGTTGTTTTTGAAAAGAACGATATTAAAAAAATGCTTGAATCCACAGGGGTAAGCAATGAGCAGATAAGCTCTTTTGAAGAACATTATGATGATGTTGCCGGCAGCAGAACCGAATTTAACGCTGCCAACGTTGTGAATGCAAGAAGTTTTGAAGTAAAGACAAAGGATGTTGTAATCAAGGTTGCACCTGATCGTACCGACCTTATTGAAACCAAAGAGGTGGACGGCAAATTATGTCTTGTCATTGAAATAAGTGATCAGGTTGAAGTAAACGGAATTACAGTCAAACCGCTGTAATTCCTACTTCATGATAACGTTAATTGTGGTGCCTGTATTTTCATCACTTATTACTTCTATATTGAAATTGTGCTGTTCAATAATATGCTTTACAATAGCAAGCCCAAGACCGGTTCCGCCGGTCTTTTTTGAACGGCTCTTATCTACTCTGTAAAAACGTTCAAATATCCGTTTCTGGTTTTCTTTGGATATTCCTATACCGTTATCCCTGACTGACAGTATTTTACCCTCAGGAGTGTTTTTTACCGTAACCCATACCTCTCCGCCTGGTTTATTATAACGTATGGCATTATCGCACAGGTTATATACAACTTCTTCCAATTTATTTTTATTGCCTCTGACAATTGTCTTTTCTCCGTCAAAATGAAGTGTTACCTGATTTTCTTTGGCGTGAAAGTCTAACATTGATACACAATTTCCGGCTATCTCCGAAATATCAACGTCCTCATATTCAAGCGGTGCTCCTCTGTCAAGTTCTGACAAATTGATTATGTCATTAATCAGGGTAAGAAGCCTGTTGGCATTTGTATATATCTCGTTGGCAAATCTACCGATATCTTCGCTTCCGGCCATTCCGTTCTTAATAAGTTCCGAATATCCCGATATGGCTGTAAGAGGAGTCTTAAGCTCATGTGATACGTTGGCAGTAAATTCCTGTCTCATTATGGCATTTTTAATTATGTCATCATGCTGTTTCTTTATGGTTGTCACAAATGGCTGCATCTCTTTATATACCGTGACTTTATCAAGGTTATCAAGATTATTCGCCACCTGTTCAATCGGTGCAATAAAACTTCGCGTCAGAAAATGATTAGATACAACACTAATAACCACAACAAGGGCAACTATCGAAATAAACGCCGGCAAAGCGGATAAAAATATATGCCATATACTTGACGCTTCCCTTGCGACACGAACAACACAGTCATCACTGATTTTTAAGGCAAAATAAAAGTTGCTTTTTCCTACGGTGTCCGATTTTCTTATGGTACTGCCTTCTCCGGCACTGAAAGCCTCCTTAATCTCAGGTCTGTTTCCATGGTTCTCCAGAGATGATGCATCCGTAACATTATCAAAAACAACTGTTCCGTCGCTTCTCACAACAGTAATCCTTGTCTGTGCAAGTTTGTCATAATCAAAGTCCTGTATGCCGTATTCCGGTCCGGATATATTTTTGATTGTGTACGCAGTTGTTTTTAAATTTTCCATTATTTCTCTTTTAAATGTATTATAAAAGATACATATTGCCGCTGCTGCAGTAACAATAATGGCAATGCTGACTACAATTAAGAATTGGACATTAATTCTCTTTTTCATTCTTTTCATTATCCTATTTCATATCCTACATTCCGTATAGTCTTAATAATTGCTCCACCATCTCCAAGCTTCTGTCTGAGAGTCTTGATGTGCATATCAAGCGTTCTTGATTCCCCTTCAAATTCGGTACCCCATACTCTGTCCATAATCACTTCTCTTCTAAGCACGATTCCCGAATTCTGAAGCAGAAGTTTTAGAAGTTCAAATTCCTTATAGGTCAGCTCTACAGCATCATTGTTCACATAGACGGCTCTTTTTTCCACATCCATAACAACGCTTTCATAGGACAGTACCTTTTCTTCTTCAAGATTAAGGGTTCTTCTTAAAAGAGCTTTAACTCTTGAAATAAGTTCCATTATGCCAAAGGGTTTGGATATATAATCATCTGCCCCAAGGTCAAGGCCTTTTACCTTGTCTATTTCGGTTGTTTTGGCCGTAACCATAATTACAGGTATTTTTTTATAATCGGGAGTATTTTTCATTTTTTTTAATATTTCAAGTCCATCCATATCCGGAAGCATAATATCAAGGAGCACTATGTCCGGCTTTTTGTTCTGAAGATGTTTAAAAAAGTTTTTTCCCGTTTCAAAAACTTCTGTAATATATCCACTGTTCTTTAATGCAAAACTTTCGATTTCACTGATATTATTGTCATCTTCCACAATATATACTAAGGGTGTTTTCATGTATCATGCCTCCTTTTTATACTTAGGCAGCTTGTACTCTTCTAAAAACTCATTATACCTTGCTTTATAGTTTTCGTCATCTTTTTTCATTCTTCCGAGGTAGTCATGTGACTCAAATTCATCCGAATCTATCTGTAATTCACAGGCCGCAATGTTGGAACAATGATCAGCAACCCTTTCAAAATTGTTGGTTATATCCGATAATATAAAACCAAGTTCGATTGTACACTGTCCGGTTCTTAATCGCTTTATATGACGGTTCTTAAGTTTTTCATTAACTACATCAATAACTTCTTCAAGCGGCTCTACAAGGAGTGCTTCTTTTTTGTCATCATTTATATAACTGAATATTGCAAGATCAACTATACGGCTTATTGCATCTGTGAGTACATTTAATTCTGCCTTTGCTTCATCCGAGAACTTTATTTTCTTACCGTGCATCTCTGAAGCCGCCTCTTTTATGTTAAGTGCATGGTCGGATATTCTTTCTAAATCGCCAATTGAGTGCAACATTTTGGAAAGCAGTCTTGAATCATGTTCACTAAGACTCTTTGCACTTAATTTAACAAGGTAATCTCCCAGTTCATCTTCATAAACATCAACAAGTTTTTCAAGTTCTGCCACCTTTGATGCTTTCTTTTCATCATATTTATCCAGAAGCTCAATTGCTTCCATAATTGACATCCGGACTACTTTTGCCATATTAATTGTGGTTGTCTTACTCAGTTCAACTGCAAAAGCAGGTCTTTCAAGAAATCTTGCATCCAATAATTTCATCTCTGAATTTTTAGGCTTAGCCTTTTCTTTTTTATCTCTTACGGTAATACTTGCAAGTCTTTCAAGTCCTTTAGAGAAAGGCAAAAGTACGATTGTTGCAAGGACGTTAAAACTTGTATGGATAATTGCTATTCCAAGCTGGTTAGCAGATTGTTCAAGGAATCCAAAATGTACAAATGCATTGATTCCGTAGAAAACACACATAAATATAACCGTTCCTATGAGATTAAAATATAAGTGTACAAAAGCAGCTCTTTTGGCATTTTTATTTGCTCCAACTGCTGAAATTATGGCTGTTACACATGTACCTATGTTCTGTCCCAATATGATAGGCAGTGCACTGCTGAATGTAATCGCACCTGTTGAACACAATGCCTGTAAAATACCGATTGATGCAGATGAGCTCTGGATTGCAGCCGTAAGTACCGCACCTGCGATAAGTCCAAGTATAGGATTTTTAAACATGGTAAAAAGATGTATAAATCCTTGATTATTCTCAAGTCCCGCTACGGCACCACTCATAGTCTCCATACCGAACATAAGAATTGCAAAACTTATAAGAATTGTACCAACATCTTTTTTCTTGTCTTTTTTACTGAATAAAATAAGTATTACGCCGACAAGGGCAAGGATTGGAGAAAAAGATGATGGTTTCAACATCTGCACAAAAAAGTTACCACTGCTGATTCCCGACAGGCTTAGTATCCATGTAGTCGCCGTAGTACCTATATTGGCACCAAAAATAACACCGACTGCCTGACTTAATTTCATAATACCGGAATTAACAAAACCTACCACCATTACGGTTGTTGCCGACGAACTCTGGATTACGGCTGTTACACCGGCACCGAGAAGCACGGCCTTTATCTTATTGGCTGTAAGTCTTTCAAGTATGTTTTCTAACTTTCCTCCGGATAATTTGGCAAGCCCGTCTCCCAAGGAATTCATACCAAAAAGGAAAAGCGCAAGTCCTCCTAACATTGTCAACGCATCAAAAAAACTCATTTTACATAACCTCTTTTTATTTTCTTAATTTGTTTTTACCATTACTATGTAAAATTTGCTTTGAAGCTATGTAAAATTTATGTAAAATTATTGGACTACGTTAATATCACCCTGTACGGAGTAAATTGCCCACTCCGCAATATTGGTTGCATGGTCGCCGATTCTTTCAAAATATTTTCCAATCATTAGCAGGTCTGTAGCTTCTCCACCCTTGTTAGGATTGCTGCTTATAATAGAAATTACATTATCTTTTACATTAAGAAAAAGTTCATCTACAATGTCATCATCGTTAATAACTTCTTTGGCTTTCTCCACATTGCCTTCTGAAAATGCTTCAAGACTTCTTATTACCATTTCCGTTGTCTTCACTGCCATACGTTTCAGAATGTCAAGGTCAGAAGTATATTCCATCCGCGATAAAAGAATTGTTATCTCTGAAATATCTGCCGCATGGTCGCCGATTCTTTCAAGGTCTGTAACCATTTTAAGTGCTGATGATATATGACGCAGGTCACTTGCCACAGGCTGTTGTGTAAGCAGAAGCTTCATACAAAGGCTTTCAATATCCTTTTTTGCCTGGTCGATTTTATCATCTTCTTCAATTGCTTTTTTTGCTTCTTTCACATTGGAATTAATAAGTGCGTTTATTGCTTTTTCTATGGATTTTTCTACCAGCGCACCCATTGAAAAAAGTTTATCGTTTAATGTTTTTAATTCCTGATCAAATAATTTTCTCATCATCCAAACCTTCCTGATATATAATCCTCTGTTCTCTTATCTTTTGGCATTGAAAACATTGCTTCCGTATTGTTATGTTCAATTATTTCTCCCAAAAGGAAAAATACCGTTTCATCCGCAACACGGGTTGCCTGCTGCATATTATGCGTAACCATTACAATGGTATATTGTTTTTTCAGCTCCATAACAAGGTCCTCAATCTTTGAAGTAGATATAGGGTCGAGGGCTGACGTAGGTTCATCCATGAGTATAACCTCAGGTTTAACAGCCAGGGCTCTGGCTATGCATAGTCTCTGCTGCTGTCCTCCCGAAAGTCCAAGAGCTGATTTTTTTAACCGGTCTTTTACTTCATCCCAGATTGCCGCATTTTTTAATGACTGCTCTACAATTTCATCAAGGGCTGATTTTGACTTAATACCATGTGTTCTTGGTCCGAAAGCTATATTGTCATATATGCTCATTGGGAAAGGATTAGGTTTCTGAAACACCATCCCAACTCTTTTTCTAAGCTCACAAACATCCATTTTGCCATATATATCCACATCATCAAGAAGAACATCTCCGGTAATTTTACAATTATCCACCAAATCATTCATTCTGTTGAGAGTCTTAAGAAATGTTGATTTTCCGCAACCGCTCGGACCTATAAATGCAGTTACCATGTTGGATTTGATTTCCATATTTATATCTTTAAGGGCGTGAAAATCTCCATAATAAAGGTCCAGCCCTTTTACATTAAATTTATAATCTGACATTACTGTCCTCCTGCTTTTTTACTGATTTGCTTTGCTGCTACGGATGATAATGTATTTATTATGAATACAAATATCAAAAGTATTACCGCTGTGGCAAAAGTCTGTTTTGTATGAAATCCTTCACTGGAAATTGTATACATATGTACCGCAAGGGTTCTTCCTGATGACATAAGTCCTTTGGTAAGTCCTCTTGTTGCGGTTCCCGACGTATATAAAAGTGCCGCTGTTTCTCCCACTATTCGTCCTATGGCAAGAATAATTCCGGAAAGGATACCCGGAACTGCTGCCGGAAGAACAACTTTAAATATGGTTCTTAATTTGCCGGTACCGAGGGCAAAGCTGCCTTCCCTGTATGAATCCGGTACAGCATCAAGTGCTTCTTTGGTTGTACTCAATATTGTAGGCAGTACCATAATTGCCGCTGTTGCCGCACCTGCCATAAGTGAATAATCCCATTTCAAAAATACAACGAAAAAAATCATGCCGAAAAGTCCGTATATGATTGAAGGTATTCCGCTTAGTGTTTCTGACATAAGTTCAATTACCCTGACAAAGAAATTCCTTTTTTTCGCATATTCCGATAAATATATCGCTGCACCTATTCCTAAAGGTATTGCTATTGCAAGGGATACCGCAGTAAGAATAAGTGTATTTATAAGAGAAGGTAAAAGTGATACATTCTCAGAATTATATTTTGTTGAAAAAATACCTTTTGAGGTAAATAATGCAGGCACGCCATTTACCAGGATATAAAACAGCACATATAAAAGTGCCACTACGGTAATTCCTGCCGCAAGGTACATAAGACCTCTTAACACAAGTGAACCGACATGATGCTCTCTTAATTGCTTTTCCATTATGCCTCCACCTGCTTTCTCTTTAATATGCTGATTATCATATTCAATATAAGTATAAATCCAAACAAAATTACACCTGTGGCAATTAATGCTTCTTTATGCAAATCGGTGGCATATCCCATTTCAAGCACAATATTGGATGTCAGTGTCCTGACACCATCAAATATGCTTTCCGGAAGTCTTGTCTGATTTCCGACAATCATCTTTACTGCCATTGTTTCTCCGATTGCCCTGCCCACACCAAGGGTAAGACTTGTTATTATTCCTGATTTTGCTGCAGGAACAATGGTCTTAAACACAGCTGTTTCTTTTGTTGCTCCAAGTGCCAGTGCCCCCTCCATATAGCTTTCGGGAACTGCTCTTATTGAGGCTTCCGATACTGATATAATTGTAGGAAGTATCATCATTCCAAGGACTATGGATGCTGCAAGAATGCTGAATCCGTTTCCGGTAAAATTATTTCTTATAAATGGAACAATTACCATCAGTCCAAAATAACCATATATAATTGAAGGTATTCCGGCCAGAAGATTAACTACAGGCTTTAATATTTTATATAACCATGCAGGACAGAATTTTGCCATGAAGACTGCCATAAATATTCCAACAGGAACACCTATTATAAGTGCTCCTGCAGTAACATACAGACTTCCTATTATCATGACAAATATTCCGTAATAATCGCTGCCCGGTTTCCATATCTTACCTGATACAAATTTTGTAAAACCTATCTGATGTATAGCCGGTATTCCCCTTGCAAAAAGAAATATACATATTACAAGAACCGCTATTATTGAAATACTTGCAAGGAAGGCGAACACAGCCGCCATTCCTTTTTCCCTGATTTTTCTCATATAGATCTCCGTCTGTTATTTAACTTCTGACCAGCCAGTTACTGAACCTGTGTAGATATTTTTAATCTGTTCTGATGTAATTTCATTAACTGTGTTGTTCTTATTAACAACAATTGCAATACCGTCTTTTGCGATTACCACAGGTACAAGTCCTTTTTCTTTTTCACTGTCTTTTACTTCTCTTGAAGCCATACCGATATCATAAGAACCGCTTGTTGCATTTTCCATGCCTGTTGATGAATCTGTTACCTGAAGTTCTACCTTAACTTCGCTTACTTTTTCATAAGCTTCAACAAGTTTTTCCATTACAGGACCTACTGATGAAGAACCGCCGACTACAATGCTTCCTGTAACATCTGATGGCGTATAAGCCTCGCCTTCTGCTACTGCTATGTATCCATTGTCTTCTATAATCTTCTGACCTTCTGTACTAAGGATATAGCTTATAAAATCTGCTGCAGCTCCTTTAGCTTCTCCGTTTGTGGCAATATTAAAAGGTCTCTGTACTGAATATGTACCGTTTGCTACGTTTTCTGCTGTTGCTTCAACTCCGTCAACCTTAAGTGCTTTTACCGAATCGTTAAGAGAGCCGAGTGAGATATATCCAATTGCATTGGCGTCACCCGAAACTGCTGTAATAACTTCATTGGTTGAGTTAGAAATAACTGCTGAAGTTGTTGTCATATCTTCTTTCTTACCGTCTGCATTCTTCTGTTCTACACCTGTAATTTCTACAAAAGCGCCTCTTGTTCCGGAGCCTTCTTCTCTTGAAATTACTGTAATATTACCATTAACATCACCGTTTCCTGATGTTGTCCCTGATTTTCCGCATCCTACAAGCGATGCTGCAACCAAACCTGCAATTCCTGCTGCTAATACTGTTTTTTTCATTTTCATTTTCTCCTTTAAATATCTAAATATAATTTTATGCTACTGCATATTTTTCTATTGTGTTAATGAGCCTTTCGTCCTGTTTGTTAAGTATTCTTACTTCAATTGGTTTTGTAAGATCCAGACTAAGGATTCCCATCAGGGATTTTGCATCCACAATAAATCTTGATGACACCAGATCAATATCTGTTTCAAATTTGGACATTTCTCTGACAAAATCTTTAACTTTGTCAACCGAATCTAAAATAATGTTCATCTTATTCTCCTTTCTACCACAGAAACGATTGTCTCTGAAGGATTAAATTGTTTACCTCGTTTACAAGATATAGAATACTGTCCTTATGTAAAAATCGCATTGTTTATCATGAAAAAATTATGTAAAGTTTAAGAAAAAAAAAGAAAGACAGTTGAATACTTCTCAACTGTCTTTCTACTTCTTATTCTGCATTTGTCTTATGATATCTATTCCCTCCAGCACAAGAAAGGATAGAACTGCCGAAATGATAAATCCTAACCAACTTTTCATAGGCCGTCTCCTTCATATCTTATAATTTAATTATACAAGGAAGACTCATATTTTGTAAAGAAAAAACCTCTTTCAATTTTGAAAGAGGTTCTCCTATGTACGTTCAATTAAAAAAGATTAACTTTACCGATTGCCTTGTCGTTAATTACATAATAAACGGCATATTCTTCAGGTTTAACATAAAGATTAATTTCTTTAATTGCTGACTCCTTATGTCCTTCTGCCACATAAGCAGCTTTTACCTTATCGATAATATCTGCTTCTGTTACTTCATTGCCTGCGAACTGAACATACAAAGCAGTCTTAATTTCTGCCTTAGCTGCCTTAACAGGTGTTGCTTTCTTAGCAGGAGCTTTCTTAGCAGGTTCTTTCTTAGCAGGAGCTTTCTTAGCTTCTTCCTTAACTTCTGCCTTAACTTCTGCCTTTACTTCTTCTGCCTTAGGAACCGTTGTTTCTGTCTTAATTTCTGTCTTAACCTCTGCTTTAACAGGAGCTTTAACTTCTGTCTTAGCCGGTGCCTTAGTTACGTTTTTACCAGTTTCCTTAATTTCTGTTTTCTTTGTTACCATTGATTTTCCCTCCTATTTATAGTAACTTTCCAGTCACACAAAGAATATAGACCAAAATATAAAAATATGCAAGTCTTTTTCACAAATTCTGTCAAATCAGGTTAAAATATCTGCATGCATTCCATATTCCATCCTCCATAACTGTGGTTGTGATATAGTCTGCTTCTTTTTTTGCTTCTTCTGTTCCATTGCCCATTACTATGGCATGTCCCACTGTTTTAAGCATTGAAATATCATTGTTGCTGTCACCAAAAGCATAAGTATCGTTTATATCTATTCCAAGCATTTCACACACTTTTAATATGCCGGTTCCTTTGCTGAATCCCTTTGGAACCATTTCAACAACGTGTTCATTATGGAGAATAAATTCAAAATACTTTCCGAATTCTTCCTCGCATTTATCTACATTGTTACCTGTAACTGCACAGGAAAGTTTTGAAATATCATATTCTTTCTGCCCCTTTATGGGAATAAGGCGGCTGCCCAGTTCTTTTTTTAATTTGTTGCCGTACAAATCACCGGCAAAATCCTCATCATCCATATACAGATATTCTCTTCCTTCAAGTATAGGCCTGAAACCATATTTTCTGACTCCGTCTATTGTATATCTTACAAATTCGTCATCCAGTTTTTTATAAAATACCTGTTTGTTATCATATTCTATCATTGTACCGCACCCTGATATTATTCCGTCAAAACCAAGTGCAAGGAGAACTTCATTCCTGATATATGCCCTGCTGCGCCCGCTGCATATAAAAGTCAGATGTCCGTTGTCATGTAATTTTTTCATTGCTTCCACTGTACTTTCACAGATTCTGTTATGAAAATCCCATATAGTTCCGTCTATATCAAAAAATAATGCTTTTTTTCCCATTCTAAACTGCCTCTTTCAAAATAATAAAAATGCCTGCACAAATCATCATTATATTTACCGCAAGATTATATCCTCTTGTACTTTTTATTTTCCTGAAATTATCAAAAATTTTAAATAATATTCCTATAATAACGCATATAATGAAAGCTCCTGCAACTGTTCCCCCTAAAAGGACTGCATACCCACTGAATCCAAGTCCTGCTATGTCAAAATATACATACATAAAAAGTATAAGAAATATATTGGTAAATTCAGAAATACCTACCATTATTCCCGTCATAAAATTAACAAAGGAAGTTCCCGTATTATCTGTATCATAAGAGTTGTCTGACTTGATTATCCCGATTACATTGGTAACGATTAACAGTGCACTCATTATATATGTAAAAAAACTTCTTGCCTTTAACATGTATTTTCCCAAGAAAAATAAAACAATCATATCAATGATTGTCATAAAAGCAACTGCAAGCGACATGCCTATTCCGATTATCACACTTTGTCCAATTCCATTTTTTACACAGTTCTGCGATAACATCTCTGAATATGTGTCCCTTGGTATTCCTATTATTGTTCCGGTTATCATCCCGATTATAAATAATTCCATATTTTTCCTTAATTATTTAAGAAAAACCGGGGAAGCCCCGGTTTTTCTTGTTTTTGATTTATTTTCTGATACGGCTGTCATTACATGTAAAGTAGATTACCTGATATTCTTTAGATACTTCTTCAAGGAACTGTAATGCACCCTCTGTCTTATCCATATCAAGGTTGATGAATGGGTCATCAAAAATGATAAATGGCTTCTCTTCTTTGTACATTGCCGCTACAAGTGACATTCTCATACATATACCAATCATATCCTGATATCCGCTACTGAAGAAATGTACTTCTCTCTGCATTCCTTCTTCTTCAACCGTAAGATGTGTATTGGCATCAATATGATAACGATCTGCAGATTCATGTGTAAGAATATTATAGTACTTTGAAAATCCTGCCTTAATAGGTCCGATATATTTACCGATGATATTAGTTCTTGCAGTTTCAAGGAAATCTCTTGCCTTGCTGACAAGGTCGTATTTCTTGTTGTCTGCTTCATATTTTTCACTTAAATCTTTAAGGCTGTCTTCAGCATCATCAAATTCTTCTTTCTTAAGATATAAATCACTAACAACCTTAGTAATCTCATCCAGGAATTTATGTGTCTCATCTATCTGTTCTGCAATCTCAACAAGCTGTGCATGTAATGTTTCAAGTGATTCAAGTTTTTCAGGAAGCTGTGTATTCTTAATTACATTCATATCTTCAGCTGCTTCAAACTTCTTAACTTCTGCATCAGCATGTTCCCATTCCTGTAAACATATTCTGTACGCCTGAAGGTGGCTCTTCATATTAACAAGCTGTGTATAAAGATCGCTCTGCATCTTAATATTAAGTCTGTCAAAGAAATCCTGAATAACCTTAAGAACTTCGTTTCTTTCGTTCTCAAACTGTGCTAATGCCTGTTTCTTGGCAAACAGATATCTGTAAGTCTCTGAACCATACTGGAGATCATGAATAAGTTCAAGGTAATTATCTCCCTGTGAAGCTCCATAATACTTCGTAATAAACGCTTCAATCTTATTGCTTGATTCCTGAAGTTTCTCTATTGCATCATCATGTACAACTTCATCCTTCTTATCAACAAGTTCTTCATATTCCTTAAGCATATTCTTAAGTCCGAATATGTATTCTGTAACTCTCTCAGTATCAAAAGGCAGCTTATATTTGGTAAGGAATAACTGCATCTGTCCGTCAATTGCCTCAACGTAATCTTTATCCTTTTTGATTTCATCAAGAAGCTTATCAACTTCCGGATTAACATGTGAAGTATTGCTCTTTACATTTACAATACCAACTATTACTAAAATTACGCCTACAACAAATGCAAGAATACCACCGGCATTCATTGTTACTTTGGCACTTCCTGCTATTGACTTGCTGACCATTGGAAGAAGGAAAAGGATAAATCCTGCAAAGGCAAGTAACCCACCAATGAATATTGTAGGTGTTATCGATACTTTACTAGGTGCATTTCTTAATGCGTCAAGAGATGCTTCCTTGGCAGGAATTGCATTGGCTCTGGCATTTCTCTTATTCCATGTCTCAAGCCTTGAATCCAGTTCTACTTCCCTTGGAATATTGCCGCTGAATCTCGCTTCATATTCTTTGATCTTGGAATCATCCACAACCGGCTGCTGTGTCTTACTGTATTCCTGGGACATTCTGAAATAGTTAGCTGTCTCTTTAATTACGGCATCTACTTCCTCAGGAGCAGGTGGTGTATCTTTAAATTTAGAATCCCATGATTCAAGTTCATTCTGTTCCTCAGGTGTCAATGTATAATTGGCAACTGACTGGTTAAGTCCGGTAAGCTTTGAGCCAACCTCAATTATCTCATCAATTTCTGTCTCTTCAGGAATTGCACCCGGAAAATTCTTCTGTTCTTTATCAAGCGCTTCTCTTCGTATCTGTGCTTCATGAACAAGACCCTGGTATTTTTCCTGCTTGGTCTTGATCTCCATTAAGTGGCTCGTGGTCTCCTGTGATTCCTGCAATTCTTTCTGACGATCTTTAAGATTTTCAAAGTACTCTTCCTTTTCCTTCATTGTCTTAACATTGTCACTGATTGCTTCATCAATCTCTTTCTTATGTATAAGTGTATTCCTGAGTTCCGCAATGCTGTTGGAAAGGACATTAAGAGAACCATTCTTCTTATCAGGACTTAATTTATTTATTACGTCGATCATTGCCTGATTAGCCGAATCATAATTATTAATATCGTTAGTATTTTCAACAAGGTTACCTAACTTTGCATTAATACTGTCTGTTGAGCTTGTTGCACAATCACTCTGGGATATAAATACAGTTCTGTCAAAAGATTCCCTGTCTATCTTAAATAGCGCTTCTCCTACATTAGGAAGGAATGATGTATCTTCAAGATTAGTTCTTAAATTCCTTACACAGAACTTATCATCTTTTTCCCTGCTTCCGAAAATTCTTTCAATCTCGTAGGTCTCTCCATTGGATTCAAATACAAGCTTGCCTCCGTAAACACCGCCCTGCCAAGGTCTGAATCTTCTTCTTTCGTTCTCGAATTCGCTACGTGTACGTTCATTTTCAAAACCATACAGCATAATCTTGATGAATGCTGCCAGTGTTGATTTACCCCAGCCGTTACGCTCACAGAATGCGTTGCATCCATCCTTGAATTCATATATTCCTTTTCTAATTTTACCAAAGTTCTGAATTTCACAACGAATAAGTTTCATATGACTATATCTCCTCTCCTGTAAGTGCCTGAATACCATAACGGATAATCTTTGGCTTATCTTCCTCAGCAATATCCGGAGCTTTTAAGACATTTCTTACAAATTCGCCTTTAAGAGTCTCGTCAAACATAAATTCTTCATAATTAATTAATGTCTTCGTCTTATCTTCTACCTTGAACACATAGAAAGAATGTGCAAAATTCTTCTCAATTAAGTCTACGTTAATCTCCGTTTTAAGAGAAACCTCTCCCTTAATCACAATACGCACAAGGCTCTTGCCGCTAATCTTCATATCATCAAGTGCCTTTGTAATTTTCTGGATTACATCACTTGTGGTATAACATCCTGTAGCATCTATATCTACTGAATATATATTTCTCTCAGCTATATCAATTAATTTCCGACGGGATGTCATCTTCTTCTCATCCACATCAATGAGGACAAAACCATGTTCACCACATTCATCAAAGCCTCTGCCTTCAAGACATCCTGAATAACAATACACACCTCTGCTGTCAAGCTGTTCCTCACTGTATGAGTGGTAATGTCCGAGTGCAAGGTAATCAATTGACTTATTCTTAAGCTTATCAAGTCCGATACTCTCATAATCATCAACTGCTTTAGTCGGCATAGCCTTTCCGTGTAATACAACGATATTATACTTGTTAATATCAAGTGATAATGAATCATATACATCCTTATGATTCTTCTCCGAAAGTTCAACACCGCTTATAACTACTTTATCGGAACCCGCAACATTGTATCCGGTCCATTTTCTGTCGAATAATTTAAGATTAGCCGGAATCTCCTGCAAATTAATAAGGAAATTATCAATGTCGTGATTTCCCTGAAGATAATAAAATTCTATCTTGGGATTATTCACAATCAGATCCCTTACATAATTTCTGGTTGTAACCGATATCATACTCGTGTCAAAAAGGTCTCCGGCAATGATAATTGCTGCCACATCATTCTTAGCAGCATATGTAACCATCTGTCCGAAAGTATTGAGTATCTCATTTCTGCGTTCTTTCGCCTGTTCCTTGGAAAGATGTCTTAACATCCTGGAATCCAAATGAACATCTGCACAATGTATTATCTTCATATTTTCTTCTCCTTAAAATATGTTTTCTTAAACTAAAACGTTTACAAATACTTACAGGTATAATAACACACTCTAAAAAAATTCTCAACGTTTTTAATTACTTAATTGCAATTTATCTTGTATGATGTTATATTACACTCTATACAATATAGAAAGAAGGAAATAATAATGAAATTAAAAAAATTAATAGCAGTTGGTCTTTCTGCTGTACTTGCTCTCTCAGTATTTACAGCATGTGGAAAGTCCGGAAATTCATCAGCTAAAAAAACAGCCAAGGTTATAGATATTAACCTTACGGAAGAAGAATATGCTTTTGGTGTTGATAAGGACCAGCCGGAACTTCTTGACCAGGTTAATGCTTTCATTAAGGAAATTAAGGAAAACGGCGAACTGGACAAGATCTGCAACAAATACTTCGGTGATGGAGAACCTGTAGCGGTTAAGTCTGCTGTTTTGGATGAAAGCAAGGACCAGCTTGTTGTAGCCACTAACGCAGCATTTGAACCTTTCGAATATACAAAGGGTGACAGCTATGCAGGAATTGATATGGAAATTGCAAAGGCTCTTGCAGATAAGTTAGGCAAAGAGCTTGTTATCCAGAATATGAGCTTTGATGCCGTATGTTTATCTGTAGGCCAGCACAAATGTGACCTTGCAATCGCAGGCCTTACAATCAAAGAGGACCGTAAAGAATATGTAGCATTCTCTGATCCATATTATCAGGCATCACAGAGACTTGTTGTTGCATCTGACAATACTGAATTTGATAACTGTAAAACAGTAGAAGACGTAGAAGCAATCCTTAATACAAAAGATTCTTCCTCATCAGTAGGTTTCCAGAACGGAACTACAGGCCAGTTCTACTGTGAAGGTGATGAAAGCTTCGGATTTGCCGGTTTCAAAATGAAGAACACAGGATATGCTAATGGTTCTTTAGCAGTACAGGATCTTATCAACGGCGGATTAAAGTATGTAATCATTGATGCTGCTCCTGCCCAGTTCATTACTGAATCAATCAACAAAATGCAGTAATTACTGTTCGCTGGAAAGGTGGTTTCATGGGTAATTTTTCACTCAAGTTTGATAAATTCTGGGAAACCTTCATAAAATACAACGGATACGTTAAGGTTCTTGAAGGTTTGAAAAATACGCTTACAATTGCTGTGCTGGGTCTTATAATCGGCATTGTGATAGGAACGCTTATTGCTACGGCAAGAGTTATTCCCCAATACAAAGTTTTACCAAGAATACTTAATAAAATATGTTCTTTTTATGTAGCGCTTTTCAGAGGCACTCCTATTGTGGTACAGCTTCTTGTATTTTATTATGTCCTGCTTCCTCTGATGGGAAGCCGTATGACAGGTATCCAGGTTGCCGTTATGGTATTCGGTCTTAACAGTGCCGCATACATTTCGGAAATTATGCGTGGCGGCATTATGTCGGTAGACAGCGGACAGATGGAGGCCGGACGTGCTGTTGGCCTTAGCTTTGGAACAACAATGTTAAAAATTGTTATTCCCCAGGCAGTAAAAAATATTTTACCTACAATGGGTAATGAGCTGATTGCCTTAATAAAAGATACTTCGGTAGTAAGCTTCGTAGGTGCGACAGACCTCTATGTTGCTTTCAGCTTTATCGGAAGCAGTAACTATGAATTTATGGTTCCTTATCTTGTTATGGCATTGATTTATATCGTACTGGTTCTTATTATCAGTTTTGCAATCAAACTTATGGAAAGGAGCCTGAGACGAAGTGATAGACGTAATTAATCTTGAAAAAAGTTTTGGTAATAATAAAGTCCTTAAAGGCATTAATATCACAATAGAAAAAGGTGACATTATGGTTGTCATCGGTCCTTCCGGTTCCGGTAAAAGTACATTCTTAAGATGTCTTAACTGTATGGAGGACCCAACCGGCGGTCAGATTATTTTTAACGGTGTTGATATTGCGGATCCTAAAGTTAATATCAATATTCACAGGCGCCACATGGGAATGGTATTCCAGCATTTCAATCTTTTTAATAATAAGACAGTCATCAAAAACATTATGTTAGCTCCTGTCTATGTTAAAAAGCAGCAATTAAGAAAAGACAAACGCCACAATGCTATTACAAAATTTACCAATCTTTTCAGAAGCAAGGATTCCAAAAAAGAACTTATTAAAATCACAACAACCAATTCAAAGATTGTTGAAGAATGTAAGCAGGAAGCCATTGAATTATTAAAAAAGATCGGGCTTGAAGACAAAGCGGATGTATATCCTTCAACACTGTCGGGCGGTCAGAAGCAGCGTGTTGCGATTGTCCGTTCAATGGCAATGAAGCCTGATGTAATCCTTTTTGACGAGCCTACAAGTGCACTTGATCCCGAAATGGTAGGAGAAGTTCTTGATCTTATGAAACAGCTTGCCAGAGACGGCATGACAATGATTGTTGTAACACACGAAATGGGTTTTGCAAGAGAAGTCGCCAATAAAGTAATTTTTATAGATAACGGACAGATTCTTGAAAATTCTTCTCCTGAAGAATTTTTCACCAATCCTAAGAATCCAAGGCTCAAAGAATTTCTTGCAAAAGTTTTATAATTTTTTTAAAAACCGGTCAGATGATGACCGGTTTTTTTTGCTTTTTTTATACTGATTTGATATAATTACATCAATTGAATGTATCGGGAGGACTCTTACATGAGCAGTGTTGATTTTTCAACATATCAGGACAAATATAACCTTGGCAAAGGTGATTTCAGAAATTTCAGCGAGGGTATTGAAAAAGAATGGTTGATTTCAAATGGCATCGGAGGATACGCAAACGCTACTGTCATAGGCTCTAACTCCAGAAGTTTCAGCAGTCTTTTGAATGTATCCCTTAATCATCCGGCTGACAGATATACTCTCTTAGCCAATATAAGTGAACGTATTTCAGATGATACAGGCATCACAAACCTTGCTACTTACCACAGTATCAGTGAAACTTATGAGGGATTCAGGTATCTTTCCCACTTTAGTTTTGGTTCTTATCCGGAATATACCTATCAGATTGGTGATATGATTATCCGTAAATCCATAGGTATGGTATATGGAAAAGATACTTCTGTAATATGTTATTCCGTCAAAAATGGCAGCAGCCGCAGAAAACTGTATATTACACCATATTTTACATGTAAGACATTGGGTGAGGTTACCGACCCTAAGACACTCGGTTTACATTCCGATGAAAAATCCGGTACAATTACCATCACAAGTGATGTAATGAATATGAAGTATTTTTTCAGGGCCTCTGACGGAGAATTTATAGATCGTTCTACCTACCCTACAAGCATGGCAGAACCTACACACATATATCTTTCAGGTGTATTATATGACCTTGATGTAAGAAACGGTCTTAATGCTTGTGACGGTTTCTATACGCCTTACGATATATGTATAGACATTAACGCCGGAGAGGACAAATTCTTCTATTTTGTATGTAGTACGGAAGATGTATCCTGCAATGGTTTTGATATTCTTAAATCAATGGATGCAAGAAAAAAAGAATTATGTGACTTGGTTCCTAAAAAAGATGGTCTTTTAAAGCGTCTGGCATACAGTGCCGATAATTTTATTGTTGAAAGGGAATCCACAAAATGTAAAACCGTTCTCGCCGGATATCCATGGTTCATGGACTGGGGACGTGATACAATGATTGCTTTTACGGGACTTGTACTTTGTACCCACAGATTTGAAGATGCCAGAAGCATTTTAAAATCCTTTGCATTATATGTTAAAAACGGACTTCTTCCTAATGTTTTTCCTAATACGGATACTGACGTTCCTTATTACAATACAATGGATGCTTCGATGTGGTATTTTAATGCCGTATACAAGTATCTTGAGTACAACACCGGTGCCAGCGCCCGCCGGTTCATTATGGAAGAAATATATCCGGCTCTTGTAGAGATTATTGACAATTACAAAAAAGGAACTGATTTTTCTATATGTATGGACGAAGACTGCCTCATAAGCGGAGGAAGTGATTTAGACCAGATTACATGGATGGATGTCCGTGTAGGTGATCTTGTTGTTACGCCAAGGCACGGCAAGCCTGTAGAAATCAATGCTTTATGGTACAATGCCTTAAAGGTTATGGAGGAATTAAGTCCCGGTGACAAGAAAACAGAATATCATGAGCTGGCTTCCAAAGTTAAAGATAGCTTTATAAGCAAATTCTGGAACAGCAATGAGAATTGTCTCTATGACGTTATAGGTAAAAAAGCTGACGGCAGCGATGCCCCTGATTCTTCAATCCGTCCTAACCAGCTTGTTGCCGTAATACTTCCCTATACGATGCTTTCAGCGGATATGGAAAAGGCCATAGTTGATAAAGTATATAAAGAATTATACACTCCTTTGGGCATAAGGACTCTTCCTTACTATGACGAACGTTATAAATCACAATACATCGGCAGACTTATAGACAGGGACAAAGCATATCATATGGGAACTTCATGGGGATATATAACAGGATTTTTCATATCTGCTTATGTTAAGACACATGGCAATACCCAGTCTGCAAAAGAAGATGCAGCTCTTTTGCTTGAACCGATGATAGATCATCTGAACGATGGCTGTTTAGGCGGCGTAGCAGAAATATTTGACGGAAGTTTTCCTTGCACTTCAAGAGGCTGTTTCTCACAGGCATGGAGTGTTGCAGAACTTATACGTTGTTACTATGAAAATATTATTTAATTAAGGAGATTATATGAAAAAAAGAATTTTACTTACAATCCCATTTATCCTGTCCGCCCTGCTTATAGGCTGCGGCAAACCGGATAAAAATGATTCCTCTGTAGCCGACACTTCCGATTATATCCTTACGGATACCTCAGAAAGGGCAGACAGCAACGGTAAATTAAAAAGAACGTATACATTCGTCAATAGCGAAAAAGAAATCAGCTTTACCTATAATGTATTGAAAAATTTCTCCATGGAGAACTTTTATTACGGTACAAGCCTGATAACAAACGATTCTTACGGTTATGACCGCTATATGGTTGTGGATTCAGAAGGAAATGAAATAATAAAATACGATTCTTATGACTATATGAAAAGACTTGAGACCCTTCCATATTTCATAGTAACCACTGATAAAGAATCCGGAGAGCTTGTTGGTCTTATTTCCGAAACAGGCTCAGCAGTTGTGCCTGAGAAGTATAAAAATATTTCGCTTTACCCTTCAGATGACAAAATCATCTATCTGTGTGATAAGGGCGAGGATGTATATGATATCAGGTCTGAGAATGGCGATGTAATTACAGAAGACATAACTATAACCAATATTTCGGACTGCGGTTATGTAGAATCTCCTTTTTCAAGCGGCGGCTATGGAATATTATGTATCAATACCGGTAACGGTTACCGCTATATCAGTGAAAAGAATGGTTCTACAGTAATTGAACACGCCGATTATTATGATGAAAATATTTTTGATTACTATATAACTTCTGCATCACAAGGTGATGTACAGCTTGGTTTTTTCAATAATGACGGAACAAAATTCTATCCTATTTCGGATGATTACAGCGGCTGCCGTATTTTTGCCACGTCGGATTACAGATATATATATGATTCATCCGATATTATAGTTGCGACATACTCTTCCGGTGGTTCTCTTGTAGGCACCTCGGATAATGGCGAGATACTTCATCCTATGTTATACGGCAATAACCGTACCTTCTTCATTGAAACCGAATCCGCTTACATACTGAAAGACAGTGATGATGATCAGGTAGAAAAATTTTCAAAAGACACCTGTACATTGGAAGGTTCTTCAAATTATGGTTTTGTTATAACAAAAGATGGTGCAGGCACCGTATACTCATTAAAAGGCAAAAAGCTTTACACGGACTTAACGGTTACAGACAAATTATACATTGATGATAATACATATCTTGCCAATATTTATGGTCATCTTGTTCCTCTTGATATAAACGAAACTATATCCTATCAGTCAGAAAAAGGCTTTTGTTTGACCGAGAACCAGTCAGAAGGAAAAATATACATAAAAGATTCTTCAAATACTTTAAGCGAATATAATACCACAGATTTTATTAGTCTTCTGCATACGGACAATGACAGTATTTTCTTGGTAAAGACCACTAATGGTCTTTTCAATATAAACGGAAATGCAATTAAATCTGCCACTGAAGAATAAAAATATCCCCAATGCCATTATCTGACATTGGGGATTTGTTTACCATTGTTCCATCACCTTATTTAAAAGGTCACTTCTTAATTGTCCGCAATATGAACATACTTTCTTATCAACGGAATTCTCATGTCCGCAGGCTTCGCATTTCCAGACTGACGGAACGTCCTCTGACTTAGGTGTTTCTTTTATATTTTCAACTGCAGCCGCTTCATCTTTAATTACGGTTTCATCGGAAGCCTTCTCTTTCATCCCGACTGCTTCCACTCTGCTTTCACGCTCATCTGCGGTCTCTGATTTCTTATGCTTCAAAGATATTCCTGCTGCCGTAGTCAGCGCTCCGCATATACCTAACAAAGCTGTCCTGGTTACTGTACTCTTAATTTTTCCGTTGAGCTTCTTAGAGACATTCTTAAGCTCTGCCTTATATTTTTTTATAGGCAGTGCAGAAATAACCATTGCCGTTTCTAATGCTGCTCCTGATATTATTGCTGCTATCGCAATCTTACTGTTATCTTTCATTCTATTCACACGGGGAATCATATAATTATTCCCACAACTCCATTGTTACTATCAATTTCTGACTTGTGAATTGTACCACCAACAACAGCTATATTGCAATCATTAAATATATTTTTGTAGGTACCGTCAGGAATATCGGTCTTAATATCCTTTGTTTCGCCCTTTATGTTAAAAATTCCGAGAGCTTTATTATTGCCTTTGCAATATGTAATTACAAAAGTATCCGTATCCGGTTCCGCTTTCACTTCATAAAGTCCGTCTGCGAATATGCTGTACTGCTTCTTAATTTCCGATAATTTGGAAATATAACCGCTTATATCATATCCTGTATTTCTGTCAATCGTATCAATATCAAAAAGACTTGGGGTTCTGTCATTTCCGAATTCCTCACCGGCATATATAAACGCCATTCCTTTCTGGAAATATGAGAAAGCAAGAAGCCTCTTTACAGTCTCAATATCATGAACGTAGTTCATAACCCTGTCTCTGTCATGGTTCTCAAGAGCACGGATTTTAACATAATTCTCAGGATATATTCCATCCTGGAAGTTAAGGACTTCTGCATAATCCGCAGCACTTACTTTTCCTTTAAGATAACCGTCATAGAAATTCCATATATCATAATCATAGGTCATATCAAAAGCAGAATACATAGTATTATCCGAATTGGCAACGCAATTAATGCTTCTTAAATATTTAATAAAGCCTATGTCAACCGACTCGGCAAGCCAGATTAAACCTTTTTTAACCTTGGCGCATTCTGACCTTGCCCTATTCCAGAATTCTATAGGGACCATTGAGGCAACATCACATCTGAAACCGTCAACTATCTCTGCCCACATCTTCAAGGTATCAATCTGATAATCCCAAAGGTCTTTGTTCTTATAATCAAGGTCATATACATCCGACCAGTCACCTACCTTATTACCAAAGCTTCCATCCTCTTTTTTGTAGAAAAATTCCGGGTGTTCAATAGAAAGCACAGAATCTTTTGACGTATGGTTATATACCACATCAATGATACATTTCATTCCGAGACCATGGATTGCATCAACAAGATGTACAAAATCCTCTCTGGTTCCGTATGCGGGATTGACAGCCCTGTAATCCTTAATTGAATAAGGGCATCCAAGTTTTCCCTTTTTGCCTACAACCCCGATTGGATGTATAGGCATAAGCCATATCACATTAACACCCATCTGTTTAATTCTTGGAAGGTCTTTTTCCAATGCTTTAAAAGTTCCCTCCGGTGTATGATTTCTTACATACACACTATACATTACCTGATTTCTCAAATTAATATTTGTGTCACTTGCCATAATTAATCCTTCCTTTCAAAATAATGTTCTTACGATACTTTCAAGTCTCTCCTTACAAAAGATATCACTAAAAAGAAATTCCTCCGAAAGGGTGTCAAGATTATCCGTTGAATACTCAATCTCCCTTGAAAACATATGTATACACTCCATATGCTGCTCTTTCGTAAGCATTCCATCCCTTTTGTAAATATAGATGTCCATTTCCTTAATAAGTATCAGATTGGCTGTCATAAAATATATTTTACCTGCAAAGTCGTGGTCATATACAGACTGCAGCAGATATCTGAAAAGATAATAGCATACCAGCTTGTCATATCCTGTAAACGGATAATTTTCTTTATTAAAGCCGGACAAGTTCCTGACGTAATCATCTTTATGAAGCGAAGCTGTTAAATTCTTAACAAATTCCGTCCATTCCACATTGAGAACCTCCATGGAATCATAGGTGTCCCAGATTTCCATAATATCCGCTTCTTCATAAGGCAACGTTTCCCTGTTTACATACCGGGGAACATATTCCAAAATAGCCTTATAATCATTTCTGTTAATTAATTCCTGTATATATTCACCCGTATCAAGGAGGACCGATAATTTGTCTGCAAATCCCATATCAGAATTCATTACGTCAAAAAGGCAGTTTCTGACCTTCTCTATTCCTTTGCAAAGAAGGCCGTCATATTCTTCATCTTCAAACTCTTCTTCGTCTATCGTACGCTCCACAATATGGAAAGGCTTTGTGTCCTCCAATATTATTCTGGCAGCTTCCTCACAGGCAAGACCTATCCCGGTCTCTTTATAATGACCGTAATATTCGCTGAACCTTGGAAACTGTGTACATACAACTCCCATATGTTCAGGCCCCAGCTCTTTATAGATATGGCATAAATTATCATCATCAAGAAACGGACATCCCCCGTTCTCTAATTTAAAACAATAAGTATCCGTATAATCTATGGAGGCTCTTAAGCGGTCTCCAAAATCGCCTTTTACTGACTTATAGAACTCCACAGTGTCTTCATCAAGGTCTATCTGCCATCCTCCGTAACAGCAGTTATCCCTACACTCACCTGCGGTACATACAAAACTGTCAAAATAATGAGGAATCCTTAATACCATAATTCTGTCTCCATTACTAACGTAAATCTCTAGGAACGTATTCCCTGTCCGTTACAAGGCTCTTGTATGCCGGTCTTATAATCTTGTCCGTTGTTACAAGTTCCTCCATTCTGTGGGCGCTCCAGCCTGCAATTCTTGCAATGGCAAAAAGCGGAGTATAAAGCTCTCTTGGAATTCCAAGCATCTCATATACAAATCCGCTGTAAAAATCCACGTTAGGACTTACACCTTTGTATATCTTACGTTCCTTGGCAATAAGCATAGGTGCTATTTTTTCTATATTCTCATATAACATAAGGTCCTTATCCTTACCCTTATCGTGGGCAAGTTCCTCAACAAACTTACGGAATACCTGCTCTCTTGGGTCTGATAAAGAATATACCGCATGCCCCATTCCATATATAAGTCCCTGTCTGTCATAAGCCTGTTTATTAAGTATTTTGTCAAGATAAGTCGCAATCTCTTCCTCATCGCCAAAATCCGAAACATGGGATTTAATGTCATCCATCATCTTCATAACCTGAAGATTGGCTCCGCCGTGTTTTCTTCCTTTAAGTGAAGACATTGCCGCAGCTATTGCAGAATATGTATCTGAACCTGACGAAGTAACAACTCTTGTGGTAAAAGTTGAGTTATTACCGCCGCCGTGCTCCATATGCAATAAAAGTGCAATATCAAGAACCCTCGCTTCAAGCTCGGTAAAAGACTTGTCAGGTCTTAACATTCTGAGGAAATTCTCTGCTATAGACAAATTGCTGTCCGGACGATGAATATACATACTGCCGTTATTATCATAGTGGTTATATGCATGATATCCGTAAACAGCCATCATTGAAAAATTGCTGATAAGCATAATACACTGTCTTAATACATTTGAAAGGGATAAATCATCCTGTCTGTCATCATAACATGCAAGTGTCAGAATACTCCTTGTCATTGAATTCATAATATCCACTCTCGGAGCTTTCATAATGACATCCCTTGTAAAGTTGGTAGGGAAATCCATACTGTTGTTAAGTGCTTCCCTGAACTTTGCCAGTTGTTCATTATCAGGCAAATCTCCGAATAGAAGAAGGTAAACTCCCTCCTCAAAAATGAACCTCTTATCTGCAGCGCCATTAACAAGATCTCTTACATTATATCCTCTATATAAAAGTTCTCCGTCACACGGAATCTTTTCTCCATTCACATTCTTAAATGCCGTTATCTGTGAAATGTTGGTGAGTCCGGTCAGAACACCTTGTCCCTGTTCATCCCTAAGACCTCTCTTAACGCCATATTCCTGATATAAATTCTTATCAATCTGATCATTTTTAACACAAAGCTTAACCTGCTCATCTGTGTAATCTGTAATTGATATCATATTGCACCCTCTTTCCAATTAATAATCTATTTTTAATTTTAACATCCTGACATAAAGATGGTCAAATTAAAAATTTATTAACAAACTTTAACAAACCTTATGTATATCAAGACTCATTTCATGCCACACTTCGCCGCCCCATACAGAATCTGATATTCCATGGTCCGTAAACCCAAAATCAAGATACATTGGGACCTTAGCATCAAGGCATGTAAGTATTAGTTTTTCCCTGTTATTTTTCTTTTCTTTCAACGCATATTGTCTGACAAGTTCTCTTGCAAGTCCTTGTCTTCTGTATTCCGGCAAAATGCTTAATCCAAGAATCATTATATTTTTTCCTTCAGAATTATTAAGGTACGCATCTTTAAAAAATTCATCCCTGAATATCTCTTCATCTGTTGCCAGCCCATTTAGAGAACCTGCTATTTTACCGGTCTCTTTGTCCACTGCAACAAGAAAAAGTTCCGGCGCATTCTTAATTCTTTCTATCATATTTTTCTCACTGCAGGCTTCATTGGGCGGAAAACATACCTGTTCAATACGCACCGCCTGTTCTGCCTCATTATCTTTTATAATTCTGAATTCGTATCTGTTGTTCATCTTAGCCTCCTTAATTCTGTTTAAAATACTCTTTTGCAAATTCCATATCCTGTACTAATTCCAAAGTTCCTATATATCCGTCATTTTCATCACGCACCGCTATATATGTTACAAGCATGGTTCTTCCGGCTTTTTCCATCCAGACAGGCATACTGTCAAGGCTTCCGTTTCTAAACTCATCGATTATACGTCTTACCATGATGCTGACTTTAGGCGGATGGCAGGAAAATACTTCACGCCCGATTGCCGTCATTGAACGTTTAAAAACTTTATGCCCTTCGTTAAAATACCTGTTTATATTATCTTCATCCACAAAAGTTATTTCAAGAGGGATTGTATTAAGTATGGCTTCAAGCTGGTTAAGAGAAAGCGTTCCTCCGTTGATTTTTATTATATCTCCTTCTATTGCCACCTTTTCTTTAGCCTTTTTGACACCATCCCATGTTGCATTTTCAACTCCGAAACATACGTCATAATCTTTGGAGTCCATATAAATGTTCTGCCAGTCCTCCTCGGAAAAATTAACAGCACAGTTAGGGAACAAAATATTTTCCTCTTTATATATCATATCGTCAAGCATTGTAAGAAGTTTTCCAACATCTTCCTGCCACTTTTCATCCTTTTTCTCTGCTTTACACAAACGGTTAATCCCGTTTCTGATATCAACATCAGTTGTCCACATTACGGCTGACGGTCCGCTTATATTATATTTTACATCTAAAAGCGGATAAATCAAATCTCCTTTTTTGGCATAGTGGATTGCGATTTCCCTTACACTTTGTATTTTCTCAGGTGCTTTTTTACATTCTTCAATAAGCTCCCTGAGTTTTAAATTTTCTTTCATGAAGGTATTCAAAGGATGTCCTTCTATGCCCGCCAATGCTTCCGAAGTCTTCATCCGTTCTTCTTTGGATATTTTTCCCTTAAACAATGCTGCATGCACATCACAAAGTCTCTGCACCTTGTTAAGCGGCGTTCCCGCTTTAAGCAGTTCTTCCTCTGCCGCCATTATTTCTGACGCATCCACGCCGCCTAACTCCCTTACAAAATCCGCCCGTACTGCCTCTAATCTCTCACCCTTATCCAGTCTTTCAAGATATTTTTTTATTTTTCCAACAATATTTTCCATTACGCTACCTCCACCGATGATTATTTTTAGTTTAAGTAAAACAGCTAAAATTATTCACTGTTAATTATTCTCTCGTTATTGTATAATCTTATAATCAAATCAGTGAGGAAATACAAATGGATATTTTTATAACAATAATCGTAACATTTTTTGCAGGTATGGGAGCAGGTCTCGGTACAGGTTTTGCCGGAATGAGTGCCGCGGCTGTAATAAGCCCGATGCTCATAAGTTTTCTTAAAATGGACCCTTATATGGCTGTAGGCATTGCCCTGTCCTCCGACGTTCTTGCCAGTGCCATATCTGCTTATACATATGGGAAAAATAAGAATCTTGATATTAAAAACGGACTTATAATGATGGTTTCCGTCCTTGTATTTACTTTTATCGGAAGCTACATTGCAAGCCTTCTTCCGTCAACCACAATGGGAAATTTCTCGGTCATCATGACCTTTTTCCTCGGTGTAAAATTTATCCTGAAGCCTGTCATGGCAACTAAGGAATCTATGTCCGATGTACCCGCAAAGAAACGTGCCATCCAGTCTCTCGCCTGCGGCATACTTATCGGTTTTATCTGCGGTTTTGTAGGTGCGGGCGGCGGAATGATGATGTTACTCATCCTCACTTCCGTACTTGGCTATGAATTAAAAACTGCCGTAGGCACAAGTGTTTTCATAATGACTTTTACCGCATTAACAGGTGCCGTTTCCCACTTTGCAATAGGCGGCATGCCTGACATTCCGGTATTTGTATTATGTGTTGTCTTTACATTTATATGGGCAAGAATCGCCGCAATCTTCGCCAACAAAGCTAAGCCTGAGACACTTAACCGTGTTACCGGCGTAATCCTCATGCTTCTTGGCATAGTTGTTTTTGTATTTTCCTTCTTTAATTAAATTCAAAGAAGTATATGCAACAGGCACAGGCTATTATTATCAGGAAAAAAATAATATTGAAAATCACATTTGCCTTGCGGGTTTTTCTGTGCCGGCTGCTGTTATGCTGTATGTTATGCTGTACGCTATGATGTACATTATTCCGTACTGTGTTCTGTGCCTTTCTCCCTGCCCTGTAATGAACTGCCAGAGGGTCAGTTCTTTTCATTATTCTATTATAAAATGCATTGAGCCATATAATATCATCCCTGTCACACATCTGGTAATCAAAAGTTCCCTCATCATGTGCCATCTGGTTTCTTATGTATCTTAACCGTTTTAAGGTTTTACAGTCCTCGGTACATCCGTATCCGATTGCTTTGAGTTCATCTATATAACGTGTCACACCGCCGTTCCTTAACCCGAATACATCCGAGCATAATCTATCCAGTCTTTTGTACGTTTCAAAAAATTCCATATCGGTTTTGTTCATATTGTTACCTCATGCTGCTTATAATGGATTTCATTATGTATTTAATATCTTAATAACTGCCTTTGCCTTTTCGTCATCTGTATTTTTACATATTCTGCCGTAAAAATCTTTTAAATCTTTATCCTTTAATATGTATTTTACCTGCTTATTTTCAAGGGCAATTCTTATTAACTTGTCTGTCTGCTCCCCGGTCCAATCGGTAACACCCGATAACTGTTCAATAACATTATGGGTGTTTGTAAAATTCGTGCTGTCCTCAAGCTTATTAATAAGCTCTTCTTTCCTTACTTCTTCCTCTGTCTGATTTCTGGTCTCATCATCTTTTTCGCTGACACATTCAAAGTGAAAATCCTCAAGAATTTCGTTAGAGATAGTCCTGTCAATTATCTTCTTTACAAGTTCCTCAAGTTTCGAGCCCTCCGTGTAGTCCGCAGGTGCATAGTATTTTATCCTGTTTTCTTCCAACATCCTGAATACTTTTGATTTGTCTTTTGTCCCGGAATTAAATACGCCAATGGAATGACCACCGTTAATATTAACAAGCTTCATGCAAGGAATATCCGTATCGCTGTCGCCTATGTAGACCATATTTCTAAAAGGAACCCTGTATTCATCCGGTTTAAAAAAGGAATTTACACCCTGGTCGTTTATGTCCAGAACACCCTTCTCAATTCTGAAAAGGAACTGGGTCTTGTTGGTATAATTTACGACCTGGGCAGGTCATACCGCCACTCCGTATTCATCATAATAAAAAGAACTGGCGTAAATCTTTTTAAACTTGTCTGCAACCTTCGTTCCCTCTATCATCTCTTTAAGTCCCGACGAAATTATATAATGTTCTACAATCACGCCTTTTTCCCTGCCATATTCATTAATCCTGTCAAACCATGAATCGACTCCCGGAAACAGTTTCACCTTGCTTCCGTCCTTAATTAGCGTATCCCTTGTAAACAGCACTTTTCCTCTCGCTTTACTCCACATCATATACATATATGCAAGATTCTGGTCCATATCATTGCCTGATGCCAAATCATTGGATTCTTTCCAGAAATCCGCCACCTCATATCGTATTGACTGTATAAAGCCCTGTGCCTGCATGTCATCCGGCGACAATGTTTTGTCAAAATCATAGCATATTGCCAAAATAGGTTCTTTATTCATATTTATCCCTCTTTTCTGTACTTTTATATTAGCATAGTAAAATCCTGACTTCAATGGAGGATTTCTGTCCCTACATATTCTCTCTGATGTTCTCAATCAATTTAATATCTGCAGGTAACCACTCAACATCTTGAAGCTGTTCCTTTGTGAGCCATTTTGCATTCTCATGCTCTTTTAACACAAGATTTCCTCTTACTATCTCACACCAGAAACAATCCATTGACAAATGGAAGTCGGGATAATCGTACTCAATTGTATCAATTAATGTTCCTACCTCGATTTGAGTATCTAACTCTTCCATAATTTCACGTTTTAATGCCTCTTGTGGTGTTTCTCCCTTCTCGATTTTTCCTCCCGGGAATTCCCAGCTATCCTTAAATTCCCCATATCCTCGCTGGGTAGATAAAATAATTGTTTGTCCTTTATCATTTAAAGATTTTATCACGGCTGCAACTACTTTGATTATCTTCATACATTTTTCCTTCTTTCATATGTTCATGAATTTACAATATACTCATATATATCTTCCCTCACCGGAACATCAAGAATCCACTCTATTTCAACCGCAGTTTTATTTGTATTTGGCATTGTAAATTCTTTTGTATTTCCACTAGCGGTCATATGCCCCAGATAATAAAATTCTTTAGAAATCTTATCATCTTTATTTTTACGCACAAAGAGTTCCACTCTGATTCCTCTTTCTCCGGCATTCAAGAAATTCTGTACATCCTCTGACTGCACACTTCTTCCTGACTTAGAGATAGCTACTAAACGATCTTTAAATCCCGGCACAAAATGATCTTCATACTTTGTGGTGTCACTGATAGCATCTGATTTGTCATAATTAATAAACACAGGAAATGTTTTTGTTTTTTTATCAAATTTATAGCCACCAATATTTAATGGTACCTCATTTTGTTCCCAATTAAGCAATCGACATACATCCTCATATGTATATTTCTGATAAAGGACAAAGTCCGTCATATCGTAGCTATGACTGTAATCTCTTTCATATCTGCTTATTCCAAAATCAACAAGTTCTTTGACTATATTATAGAAATATTCGTTCGATAACATTTCAATAAATGCCTTAGATGGTTTATAATCGTCCCTATCTTTTTCTATAAATATACACTGAGAATATGTATTTTTTCCTGAACCTGACTGAAATTCATTAGTCATAACATTTACAATGTTCTCCTGCTGCTCTTTACTAACCGTTTTCCCATATACTCTCATATCTGCTGACAATTCTTTAAATAAGCCGAACTTAGATAATCTATGTGTATATAAAAGTTCCCTCTTTAACAAGAGCAGTTCCTGAATTCTCTTTCCGCTTGCCAGCTTTTTTGAAATAAATTCAACTATCTTTTCTTCATCCTGTGACAGCCTGATATTATAATCTTTCTCGTATTTTACTAAAAATTTATAATACGAGCCAAGGCTATTGTTATCGAAAAAACGAACTACATCCATTTCACCATAATCATCAAAATCACGAAGAGATGGTATTCTCCCTAATTTAGTCTTTAGGTTTTCATAATTCTCTCTTATCAATTTAATATCATTAAAATTTGCTTTATCAATAGATTCAAATATTCTTTTTTTACTAACTTCGTCAAAATGTACTGTAGATGCCCCCGGAATAATCCTTCCGCCTTCCATTACATACCTACGAACATTGTCTTTATTGTATGTCCTATCTCCGGACAAAGCTATCGGTATCATAAAATTATTACAATAATTACCAATAAAATCAAGAATTACCACATACTCCTTACCATCTGCTTTTCTAAGGCCTCTTCCTAACTGCTGAATAAATACAATAGGAGATTGGGTTGGTCTAAGCATAATAACCTGATTAACTTCAACGATATCAACACCTTCATTCAATATTTCCACAGAAAATATATAGTCCAAGGGTTGTTTATCCGTATTGGATTCATTTTCATTCATAGCAAGCCGTTCAAACGCACTCTGTCTCTCCTGTTCCGTTGCATCACCATTCAACGCAATAGTGCGATAACATTTTCCGGTCTCAGGATTAACTATACTATTAAACTTATGTGATAATTCTTGTGTTTCTTTAATACTGCTGCAAAAAATCAATCCTCTTACTTTATCCCCACTATATCCGTAATAGCATGATTTTTCTATGATGTGTTTAACACGTTCATCACTTGTGAGCATACTAAAATCATGGTCAGCTTTATCATCTCCTATTATGGACAAGTCTGTAATCCCAAAATAATGAAATGGACATAACAGTTTATCTTCCATAGCCTGTTGTAAACGTATCTCATAAGCAATCTGATAATTGAATAATTCATAAACGTTTTTACCGGCAATATTATCATCACGTTTATCCGGAGTTGCAGTCATTCCAAGCCATAACTTAGGTTCAAAATGCTTCATAATCTTTTGATACGTATCAGCTGTTACGTGATGTGCCTCATCCAGTATAATACAATCAAATGCGTTCTTATTGTACTGAAGTAAATGTTCATCTCGATTTAATGTTTGAACCGTAGCAAACACATAATCTGCGTTATATTCACGGTATCCGCCACAAACCAAACCCATGGAAACAGATTTTTCAAACACTCTCTCATAGGATTTCTTGGTTTGTCTTGCAAGTTGTCCCCTATGTACTAAGAACAAAACTCTCTTAAACCCTAATTCCCTCATTGCAAATGCAGAAGCATAAGTTTTACCCGTTCCAGTCGCAGATATTAAAAGCGCCCTGTTTTCCCCCGCATCAATAATTTTCTTAAGATTTGTTATAAATGCAATTTGCATGCTATTAGGTTTTAGATTATATTTTTCTAATGATACAATCTTTTCTTGCGTGGCAATGTCTCTTTGATGTTTAACTATATTATATTCTTCTTTATAATTCTCATAAAAATCATCAAAGCCAAATGTATGCTGTGAATTCCATAAGCAGTCAAATTCAGAAATTATTTCTTCTGCCATTTTCCCCTGCTCAGTTGAAATAATCCTTACATTCCACTCTTGATTACTGGTAAGTGCCGTACTTGTCATATTAGAGCTTCCAATTATAATCTGATATACTTCACCCGTTCTAAAAATATATCCCTTTGTATGAAACCCTTCATCTGCCGCTTTTACATCGTACATCTTCAATGTGATATTTGATAATCCATTAAGTTTCTTCAATGCCTTGGGTTCACTAAAATCCAGATAATTAGTTGTGAGAATTTCACCAGGTATATTTTTCTTTTCTAATTCCTTCAATGTCTGAAGTAACGGGGTAATTCCACCCATAGTAATAAATGCTACACTAATCTGAAATTTATCACATTTTAATAATTCATTCTCTATAGTAGATAAAACTTTCTTTCCGGATTTATAATTATTAGTAATAAACTGTGGACAATAAAGGCTGTTTGAAGCAACCGAACCATCTATATATGCGGTTTCACATCCTAATCGTAATTCATCTCTTTCATCCATATAAATACTCCATATTCAACAATAATATGTATATTATATTATTTATACCGGATTGTTGCAACGGAAGAATCTCTTGAGTTTCCGGATATCCATTATCTGATTCCCATTTTGAAACCGCTTGGCAAGATACACCAAACATGTCTGCAAACTTGAATTGAGATTTCACCTGTTTTAAGAGATTTAATAACTGTTATATTTTGTTATTAAATTCTCCACAAGCCCTTGAAAACACTGGATTTATCGCAGGTGAGCTTTTCCTTATTGTTTCCCTTGTGTTATATCGTCCCATCAGTGTTTACGAACTCTGATAAGGGCAAATACAAGGGCAAGAAAAATCTATAAAACAGTATAACACAAAATAAAAGTGACATGGTGAACTGATTGAAATGCTTCTGATTTTTGTAACTGATAATTGATTGAATGATAAGGAGAGATAAGATACGATGAGAACAATATTTGCAGAATACAATCCACAGCGCAATAGTATTGATGTTTACACCTCTGCTGGCTATATGCTCCGCATTGATTGCTGGGAAGCTGAAAAGAATTTAAAAACTACACCCGGATCAGACTGTGCATTAAACGCACTTGCTATTGATGAACCACTTGAATATGTACGATTATATTTGGACGGGAATATGCAGATGTGGGTAGATGCAGAAGATTCATTAGAACTATGGTGATTTTTCGACGGTGTGAAATTTTTTCTGTAAATTCAGATCTTCTATGATAATTGATGCGGCTTAATAGCAGTTTTCTGTTGTTAAGCCGTTGTTTATTTAATAGCAAAAATAAGCCGGTATGTCAAGAACCCCCAGAAAATCTGAACGTACATTTACTCTTGATCATCCGGCTTATTTTCAACAGCACTAAGATTACCTTTTTTAATATTGTTTGGGATACTCCCTCCATAACCGTCACATCAATTTTATACTTTACTTCGATTTCAACTTTTTCTGGTGGATTGACTAAAAGCCTGTCAATATCATTTTCCTCAACACCAGCCATTTTTGCTATCGTTAGCTTGGATATGCCATAATAGGAAACAAGCAGTTCCAACCAATGCACCAATTTGATATTTCCCTTTTACCGAATCCTTTTATGCCTTAACATCACAACTTCCTCCGATAGATGGAGCTGTACCTACTGCCTGTGCTACAACATTCTCTGTAATGCTTTTCATATCCGTACCAATTGCAAATATTGTGCGTCTATCTTCCTGAATTTTCTTCATCTTCTCTTTTCTTTCAGCTCTCCGTTCTGCAAGTTTTTGTTCATTTTCTTTCCTTTTCTCGATTTTTCTATCTTCATCAGCCTTTTTTTGTTCTTCGCTTGGTCCTGTAATAACCATGGAGCCCATATTACCATCCTTATCTATCCATACCTGACGATACTTAACTTCACTACCAGTCATTGATTTAATCATTGAGTCAGCCCATCTATCTAATGCTGGAATTTTTGACAACATATTTTCATATTTTGTGGCAACCTCTGGATTACTCATCATCCTATTTAAAATCTCAGGAGCAATCCTCACATCTGTTTTTCCTGTACGATTAGCTGTTTTTACATTTTTATCCGAACTTCCTACCACAATATCTATTTGAGGATTTTTTTCCTGCAATTTTTTTACATAATCTTCCTGACTCTCTTCTGTTTTGCTCACCTGTGAATTTTCCTTTGTTTTTTGAATATCACAAGCTGCCTTTTTAACCGTGTTCTTGTAACCTGATGCATAATACGATGTGTAACTGCTGTTATTGATACCTGTAATTGCCATAATCCTACCTCCCTGTTATTGAAACTTAAAATAATTTCTATTATATTGAACGACTTGGATATTTAATTTCCGTTGATGTAAATTCATCTTCTGCCGAAACATTGATATGCCCACTGCTGTCAATAGCATACTCTTTACCATAAACGGAAAACGTATCTCCTTCTTTATATCCGATTTCTATCCAGTTTATATCATTTAACTGTTTTATCTTTGCGTCAACATTTATGGTCTTTCCTGATTCCTGCAATAAATAAGTGTGTTTTCCTGCTCCCGCATCTATAGAAAAGAATCCCGGAGAAATCCCGACTTTCTCACAGACGGACAATACCTCCTCATTGCTGTAGAGATACCCCCACACACTCTTTCCCTGTGCCAGATCAGACAGGATATTGCCTGCCTTACACATTTCCCACTTATAATTTGTTCCTTTTTGATTTGTATTCTCTGCAAGCAACGATTCCGAGGCTGCCCAGCCTATTCTTCCATTATTGACCGTCCATGTATATTTACCGCCACTTGATGTTGTCCATGCATAATAACTTTTATTACTTAGTACCAGAGAATTATTCGCAGCACAAATGCCTGACATGGTGCTTGTATTCATTTTCGGTACTGCATAATTAGGTACTACCTGTCTGCTCCCATTAAGGTCAAAGGAAATAACCCCGTACTCCTTAAAATCAGAATTATATCCACAGGAAACATTCTCCCCAAAATTGATTGCATCCAAAATAGCACTTGAATTATTATAGTTTGCAAAATAATAAGCTAATTCACTGTTAGAAATATTCGCATTTTTATCTATCAGTGCAGCTATGGATTGCTTTGAAAAGCCTCGTGCAGCATCAGAAATACTTAAACTGTCCTGTTTTTTATTATTTCCTGCTCCAAGCAACATCTGTATTGCTTTTTGGTGTATTCCTGCCTCTGCCTGCTTTGAATATGTCAACAGCTGGTTTACTGTGTTTACATCTGTTACTGTCTTCATAATTATTCTCCAAACCCTTTTTCAACATTAAACGCCAAACATATGCTGCAATTTGTCCAGCATATTATTTACTCTGCCTTCAACAGCTTCTGGCTGATTCCTTAATTCATACCTGCTTCCATAGTAATCATTTAAACGGTCTTTCATCTCATTACAAAATAATTTTTGATCTGTTTTACCATTTAAAAACTGATTGCAGATACCACTTATCTCTTTCTTCTCATTTGTATAAAAAGCTGTCTCATCTGAGATTATTTCTGACTTGTACTTATAAGATTCTGTTTTGCTTCCAATTCCAACAACCATGTAATCTGGTGTCATTCTCTCCATGATGGAATTACGTGCTGAATCATTAAAATGAACATATTCGTCAATCATGTCTGAAAAACCAGCTTGAAATTGCTCTGGAACATACATTTCATTTACTTTCCTTAGCCCAGCTTCACTTGCACTTAACAAAAATACAGATTCATAAGAAGTTCCTCTATATCCCTCCTGAGCATTCAAAGAATCTACATCTGCTGTCATTGCATTAATCTTCTCTTTTAAATCTTTCATTTCATCTTCTGTCAAATATTCAGAAGCATTTTCGTCCAGCCATTTTTCAAAAACCTCTGACTGATTTTCCGAACAGCCTTCAAACGCACTTTGTTCTCCAGAAATGGAAGTTGCTTTCAAATCTAATTTGAATAAATTTTCACATTTATATTCTGCTGGTATCTCTCTTATCTCTCCCATAATAGATGAAAAATGCATTGTATGAAAATCCGATACCTTATTACGAGCAGTCTCAACTAACTTTCTTGCTGAATCACTGATTTTCACATCATCCTCCGAAATAATATTCTGAGGAACAGTTGTTTTCTTCTCAACCTTATTTTTTATCATCTCTGGATTATTAATATACCTATTTCCTTGAACTTTCATAGCAACCTCCTTAAGTTAGTCCACACTTTCTATACTTCTTTATCTATCTTGCTCGATGTCAAAGAACCTGCATCTATTTTCAGGTAATCTACATCACTGTCATTGCTCAATGAACCAATAAAACGATTTATATCTACTGACTTTCTGCCACTCTACTCTCTGGTGATGCCATCCAATGCACCAATTTGATATTTTCCTTTTATCGAATCCTCTTATGCCTTAATATCAAAACTTGATCTATCAGGTGCAGAAATACTCACAGATTCTGCTACAAGGCTCTGTGTCATACTTTTTACATCATTACCAGTTATGGATAAGGTATAATCACCCGTTTCTTTTCTTTCTGCCGATTTTTCTGCACGTTTCTTTGCAGCTTTTTCTTCCTCTGCTTTTTTAGCAGCTCTTTTCTCTTTTACTTTTTCCGCTTTTTCTCTGTTCTCTTTTGCTTTTCGTTCAGCATTCTCTTTCGCTATTTTCCCATCTGGATCATTTGTACCAGATATTGCCACCGAAATATTTCCGTTTGCATCAATCATATAACTCAGATTTGTCAAAGTGCCCAAACATCCATTCACCGCACTTTTTGCACAATCTGGAATGGCTGCTAAGTTTTCCTCCAGATACTTTGCTTTTTCTGGATCATTCATACACTTCTGTAAAAATGCACTTGAAACGGATACTGTTGTCGGAACCCCTTGCATTGAAGTCGTTCCCGTATTCATATAATGGTATTTTCCTTGCAAGTATTTTGAATAATCATTTACATTGCTATACCCCGTCTTAATCTGCTCTGTTTTTGTCACACCGGGACGTGATGTTTTTAATTCAACTGTACTTGTTGTCACGTTGCCGTCTTTTGTATTTGTACTATCCTTTTCACTATCTGTTTTTTTTACAGTATTCTTATAATTTGAAGCATAATACGATGTGTAACTGCTGTTATTGATACCTGTAATTGCCATAATCCTACCTCCCTGTTATTGAAACTTAAAATAATTTCTATTATATTGAACGACTTGGATATTTAATTTCTCTCAGCCTCAATATGATATGTAATTACTATTTTTATTTGTAAATCATAGTACTAACATCATCAAATCTTAATACTCATCAATAACTGCTCTCTATTAGGCTGAATCATTGTATATTTCTCCTTAAATGAGGTAATTGCACCATACATTTTCTCAGTTAAATTTTCTGGGATTTCGTCCTTTCCCCTGGTTTTTTGCTCCTCAATGTAAGCCGATGCCAAAGTTGACCTTGTGGTAATTTTTGAAATTTTATTCATTTCTTCACCAATAATTCCACGGGCATGCTGATTGGTTGTCTCCATTGTCACAAAGTCATCCACTGTTTTTTTATATGCAGCATCTAAATTGCTTAACTCTTCATCCTTTGTAAGCTTACGAGGTCCATTTTCATCAGCTACATATATTTCTCTGGTTCCATTTTCATAGCCCTTCACAATTTCATCATATAATTCTGCGTATGCTTTAACATTATTATTTGCCTTGTCAGTAATATTTAAGGCACTTTTTCCTGTATCAACATTTTGATTCTGCTGTGCTGCCTTCTTTTGAATTTCATAACTATAATCAATATCACTGATTTTTTTACTCGCTAACAGTTCCTTTCTTTGAACCACATCATCATATTTTTCCTGTCCACTCTGCTGTATACGATTACGATAATACTCCAATCCCTCATTAGAAATCGAAAGCTTCACTGATTGCCCCACTGTATGTTTTTCGTTTGTCTGACTATTTCCTTTCTGTACTTTATCAGTATTTTTTTCCATTATTGAATTCGTATTATTCATGTAATTAAATATTTTCATATTGTCACCTCTTTCAATTATTCAAATATCCCTGATCCAGTTCTTCTTTCGACCAGACTCTTTCATACGTTCCACCAATTTCGTCAAAAACCTTTTGCCATGTAGAAAATTTATGGATTTCCTCCATGCTATCCTTGTTATTCTGAAGCCATTCATACAGCTTTTCATACATAGAACCAGAAAACCGGACACTCCAATTGTTTTTATAATTTTCATTGTCACTGTATGACATTCCATCAGCTCCTATGGATATAATTCCCTGATCTGTCCGTTTTGCCATTCCTCTAATCTCTAAATCAGCCCAGATAAAACCTTCTTCCCGACTCTCAATTAAATTAGGGTATTTGTCAAAATACATCTCCGCTAATTCTTCATACCTCTTCCGATCCGCTTCATTTTGCAGAAGAACCTTGCCACCTCTGCCTTCCTCACCGTCTTTTACTAAATACTGGATGCCGGTACCTGAATGTGTATTTAATGTAAATCCCTGCAAAGTCTCCACATCCAGCGAATCTTTATCCATTACATTCTGCAATGCATCTTTTAATTCATCATCTAATACCAGGGCATCGTAACTCATCGTTCCATGCTCAGAAATCAAAAACTGCTTTCCTGTTGTTTCATCCTGTCTTATTTTTATATCAGAATAGGAAAATGCCCCCAAACGCTCCCCGTCTTTATTGTATATATCAAAACATTCAGCTTCATTATCGGGTACGATTCTATAATTTTCGGATTCGTACTCTGAATATTCCTGTTTCAAAGTATTTATCGTTTTTCCTGACAGTGCCAGATAAGAATCCATCACTGTACTTTTCTTAGCACGATTGATATCCGCTCTACTGCTAATATCCTCCTTATCCACCGTCTGAGCCAAAGTGTCAGCCCACTTATTCTGGTTCCGATTTGGTTTTAGGTTGTTATAACCTGTTGAATAACGGCTCTCCGCTCCTATACTTCCAATCATTTTTTAAATTCCTCCCGGCATTTTATTCTCTTATTTTAGATGCCAGTACGGTATAAAATTCTTTTTCCTGCTGCAGATATGCTGCCCTTTCCTCTGTAACTGCTGCCAACGGATTTTCTATTCTCTCCAATACTTTGTCGATAGCTGCTAAACAACTTTCTTTCGTTTCACCAAAAATATTGTCATCACCACCTGTCAGAAAATCCTGCTCTACAGATAACTGCGTTAATGTACTGGTTACATCCGTCTGAAATGGATTAAAACCAGTTTCTTCCAATGTTTCCTGCCACGCCGCCTTTACACTCTCCGGCACTGTCTGAAGGTAATAATCACTAATATATGCAATCTGCTTTTTGGTCTTTTCATCTGCAAACTGGTAGGTTCTGTTATTCGCTTTTAACTGTTCATATGCCGCCTGCGCATCACTGTTCGCTTCTGACTCATACCAACCATCTTTATTTTTGCTATATTTCATACCATTGACCGTAAAATCTTTGGAAGTGTCTACACCCAGATAAGACATAACATCCGTAATTCCCTCTGTATACCGGGCATATTCCTCCTTTGAATGTGCTACAGTAGTCATTGTCCCACCTGCATTTCGCAGCATGGATGCCAATGCATCTGCCATTCTCTGTGCTTTTACATATGATTGTGTATCATACGGATTATCTCCACCAGAAACCTCTACTCCATGCGCCGTAACCGTAAGCACATGACCTCCATTAACACGGATTCTTTGCCCTTCCGCAATATTAACAGAATTATTCTGTCTGCTAAGTGACGAACTCTTCGCCAATTTTATAGGTGTTTTTAACACTTGAACCAAATCTTCTACCGGATTTAGTAAGTGCTGCGACATCGCCTCATTATAGGTTTCCTTATCTTTAATAGCTGTATTTTTGTAATTAGATGTAAGTCCTCTTGTATTAGGATTAATATAACTTGATATTGACTGCATTGTCTCAATCTCCTTCGTTTATTCTAAATTCTCTTTTCCTTCTATGTCCAAATAACTAAGCCTTATTTATACTTACTATTTGCATTTGGCAAATTAAGATATGTATCCATACTTTTCGTCCAAAGCAACGATAAGTCAAACCTTCCCAATTTGTTTAAATCTTCTATGCTTTTTTTGAACATTGAGATAAAATCTCTTCTGTCGTTAAGTCCCATATTACCAGCTTCAAGCGGCAAAGATGTGAAACCTCCCTGCTTCTCCACTTTGTAATGTGCCTCCAATGCACGCATTTCGACTACTGTAGCACTTGATGGATTAACGTCATTGATATATATTCTTTGTTCAAACTCTTTTCCATTTTCATCCACACCTTTCGCTAACACCACCGGATTTTCATCCGTTGAATCATCCGCATATTTAAGACAATAAGAAAGACCGGTGCCATTACCTCCTGTCCACAACATATTATCTGTTGTGAATATCTGATATACCTTCGGTGTTTCTGCCGTATAAAATGTCTTTTCCCCAGATGCAGGCGTTTTCATATTATTGCCTTTTTGTTGGCGGTACATTGAAGATACCGTATTTAGACCAGAACCAATGTGCATACTTCTGTTCCTCCAATCATTTTATCTGAATTGTAAATGTACTGCTTGTATTCCACCATCGTCATATCTTTAGCAGACACAGAA